>Ga0182027_10006074_pt1 | contig 18199 bp, 16 predicted proteins | sample 712E1DmetaG_FD_121300 | JGI IMG/M metagenome (GOLD analysis project Ga0182027, IMG submission 121300) | Permafrost microbial communities from Stordalen Mire, Sweden - 712E1D metaG (Illumina Assembly) | ecosystem: Environmental > Terrestrial > Soil > Wetlands > Permafrost | place: Sweden... | reverse complement strand
TTTGTTCGATCAGGGATTGAGGGGTAATGGGTGTATTCATGGCAGAAGTATATATGTGCATCTATAACTGGCAAGAAAAAAAGGAGGAAAATCAAGCATCCGAATATTTTTGTCATGCGCCCAGAAGAACCGGGCGCATCCCGCTTTCCAGGCCCCGCCACATCCGCGGCCGTTCAAAACCAGAGATGCGCGCCGCCGCTTTCGTTTTCCGCGCTTGCGGTCCGCCGGATGCGCCCTGGAAAATATCCGCGCGTCAGCCGGCTTCCGAAAGCATCTTCAAAAACTCCGCCTCGTCCATCACCTTCACGCCCAACTCCCGCGCCTTTTCCAGTTTGGAACCAGCCTCCGCCCCGGCCAGCACATAACCGGTGTTCCGGCTCACGCTGGCGCTGACCTTTCCCCCCAGCGCCTCGATGCGGGCCGACGCCTCCTCGCGCGTCATGGACGGCAGGGTCCCTGTCAATACAAATGTCTTGCCGGCCAGCGGAAGGCCCTCCCGGTTCCCCGCCGCCTTTTCGCCGCGCGGGCGGATGCCCAGCGCCGCCAGGCGCGACAACACCGCGACCCCGGCCGCCGAGGCGAAAAAATCCAGCGCGCTGCGCGCCGCGGCCGGGCCGACTTCCGTGACGATGCCGGAATCCTTCTCATTCTTGCCCCGGCTTCTTTTGGCAAATCCCGCCGCGATCAGCCGCTCCGCCGCCTGCTCAATTTCCCGTTTCATTTCCTCATAATGTTCTGGCGCCTGGCGGCGCAGCGCGCGGGCCTCCTCGCTTTTCTCGTGATAGAAAACCACGTCCTGAAGAATCGGCGAATGGGCGGTTTCCTCGATGCTTTGGTGGAAGGCGGCGAGCTGGGCGGCGGTGGTTTTGCCGATTTCGGGTATGGCCAGGCCGAAAAGCCAGCGCGAGAGCGGGGCCGTTTTGGCGTGCTCGATGGCCTCCAGCGCCTTCTCCGCGTTCTTGCGCCCGAAAACGCGCGGCGCCTCTTCGGTGCCCAGATTCAGCGCCGCCAGCGGTTCGACTTTCAATTCAAACAAATCCAGCGGCTCGCGCACCATCCCGCGTTCGACCAGTTTATCCGCCACAATCCCGCCCACGCTGACGATGTCCAGCGCGCCGCGCGCCGCGAAAAACTCCACCCGCCGCGTCGCCTGGGCCGGGCATCGCAGGTTCTCGCAGCGCCAGACCACGTATTGCGGATCGCGCGCGACTTTGCCCCCGCACACCGGGCACCGGCCGTGAATGTGTTGCGGGAAATCAAAAGGCCGGGCGCCGGGCGGCCGCAGCGATTCCACCACGCCCACCACCGCCGGAATCACCTCCCCGGCTTTCTCCACCACCACCGTGTCGCCGATGCGGATGTCTTTGCGTTTGATTTCGTCCTCGTTGTGCAGGGTGGCGCGGCTGATGGTGCTGCCGGCCAGAAAAACCGGCTCCAGTTCCGCCACCGGCGTGAGCGCGCCCGTGCGCCCCACCTGCACGGTGATGCCGTTGAGCCGCGTGCGCGCCTGCTCGGCGGCGTACTTGTAAGCCATCGCCCAGCGGGGCGCCTTGGCCGTGTAACCCGCCTGCTCGCGCAACGCCAGGTCGTTGAGCTTGATCACCGCGCCGTCCGTCTCATACGGAAAATCGCGCCGCGCCGTGTCCAGTTCCGCGATGGCGGCGAGCAAGCCGGCTTCCCCGTCGCAAAGCCGGACTTTTTCCGGCGTCTTGAACCCCAGCTCGCCCAGCCAGCGCAAACACTCGTAATGCGTGGCCGGAACGCCCCCGCCTTCAACCTGGCCCAACCCGTAAAAAACCGCCTCCAGCGGACGCTGCGCCACAATGCGCGGGTCCAGTTGCTTGAGCGAACCGGCCGCCGCGTTGCGCGGATTGACGAACGGCTCTTCGCCCGCCGCCAGCCGTTGCTCGTTGAGCCGCTTGAATCCCGCCCGCGGCAGATAGACCTCGCCGCGCACCTCCAGCATTCGCGGCGGCGCGGGCAAGGCGGCGTCCTTGCGGAAAAGCCGCAACGGGATGGAGCGGATGGTTTTGAGATTGGCCGTGATGTCATCCCCCGTTGTGCCGTCGCCGCGCGTCGAGCCGGCGGCGAGCTGGCCGTCCTCGTAACGCAAATTCACCGCCAGCCCGTCCACTTTCGGCTCGACGGTCCACTCCAGTTTCACGCCAGGCAAAAGGCGCTGCGCGCGCGCCAGAAAATCGCGCACCTCGTCCTGGGAATAGGTGTTGTCCAAGCTCAACATGGGCAACCGGTGGCGGACCGGCTGGAACGCCTTGACCGGTTCGCCGCCGACCCGTTGCGTCGGGGAATCCGGCGTGCAAAGGCCGGGAAACTCCTTTTCCAAGTCCGCCAATTCCCGGTAAAGCCGGTCATACTCCTGGTCGGAGATGACCGGCTGCGCCTGCGCGTAATAAAGATAATCGTGGCGGCGGATCTCGGCGGCGAGTTCTTCGTGGCGCGCCCTGGCTTGTGCCGGTGTCATGCGTAAAATTTACGCCGCAGCCCAGGGGTGGGGCAAATTGTAAATGGCGGAAAATGAGCATTTCCCTTGCACTCGGCCACTCGCGCCGTTATCAATGAACCGGCATGAAACATCAGGCTTGGTTCATTGCAACTGGCAAGAAAGTGACTCTGTGAAAACGATCTTCTCCTCCATCTTCCCGCGTCTGCGCCTTCCGGCGGCCGGCTGGATCCTCGCCATCGGGCTGGCCGGCCTGTGCGCCTCCGCCGCCTCCACCAACGATTCCCCGCGCCAGCGCCTTCTCATGGATTTCGGCTGGAAGTTCCACCTGGGCGATGAGTGGGGCGCCGCCGAAGACCTCAACAAAGCCGGCCAAAGCACCGGCCCGGCCCGCCCCGCCTTCAACGACAGCGCCTGGCGCTCCGTCAACCTGCCCCACGACTGGGCCGTCTCTTTGCCCTTCGATCCGAAAGGCACCGCCACCAACGGCTACAAACCCGTCGGCCCCGGCTTCGCCGCCAACAACGTCGGCTGGTATCGCCGCTCCTTCCGCCTGCCGGAGGAAGACCGGGACAAACGCCTCTGGCTGGAATTCGACGGCGCTTATCGCGACTGCCGCGTTTTCTTCAACGGCTACCTCATCGGCCATCACGAAGGCGGCTATGACAATTTCCGCTACGACATCACCGACGCCGCCAATTGCGGCGGCAACAACGTCCTCGCCGTGCGCGTGGACGCCTCGGAATACGAAGGCTGGTTCTACGAGGGCGCCGGCATTTACCGCCATGTCTGGCTCGCCGTGGCCGCTCCCCTGGCCATCGCCCAGGATGGCGCCTTCGTCTATTCCCAATTCGCCAACAGCGTCCCCCGCGGCCCCGCCACCATTCAGATCGAAACCCAGATTCGCAACACGCAAAACAAAACCGCGGACGCCGCCCTGCAATGCCTCATCCTGGACCCCGGCGGCAAGGAAGTGGCCCGCTGCTCCCAATCCGCCGTTTTCGACCCCTTGTCCCTCAAAACCGTTCTCCAATCGGCACCCGTCCCCGCCCCCGTCCTCTGGTCCCCGGAACAGCCGCGCCTCTATAAATTGGTGACCACCGTCACCTCCGGCGGCGCTGCCGTGGACCGCGTCGAAACGGAATTTGGCATCCGCACCCTCGCTTTTGACGCCAACAGAGGATTCCTCCTCAACGGCGAGCCTTATGTCATTAAAGGCACTTGCGACCACCAGGACCACGCAGGCGTTGGCGTCGCCCTGCCCGACGCCCTCCAGTACTTCCGCGTCGCCCGCTTGAAGGAGATGGGCGGCAACGCCATCCGCACCTCGCACAACCCGCCCACCCCTGAATTGCTCGAGGCCTGCGACCGCTTGGGCATGTTGGTGTTGGATGAAAACCGCCTGCTCGGCAGCGACTCCCGCAACCTGGGCCGTCTGGAACGCCTGGTCCGCCGCGACCGCAATCATCCCAGCGTCTTCCTTTGGTCCCTGGCCAACGAGGAAACGGCGCAGCGCTCCGCTACGGCCGGCCGCATGGCCGCCACCATGCAACGCCTGGTCCGCCAGTTGGACCCCACGCGCCTCTGCACCGCCGCCATGAGCTCCTGGTCCTCAGGCCCGGCCGACGGCATTTCCCTGGGCGTGGATGTGCAGGGCTTCAACTATGGATTCCGTTATCCGCAAAATGGCAGCATGGACCGCTTCCATGCCGCCAATCCAAACATGCCCGCCATCGGCACCGAGGAGGCCAGCGCCTTCTACACCCGCGGCATTTACGAGAACACCCCCAATTACCACACCGCCTACGACACCAACAAGCCCGGCTACGGGGCGACGGCGGAGGAATGGTGGAAATACTTCAGCGCGCGCCCCTGGGCCAGCGGCGGCTTCGTCTGGACCGGCTTCGATCATCGCGGCCCCCTCCCGTTCGCCTGGCCAAGCGTCATCAACCCCTTTGGCATCCTCGACACCTGCGGCTTCCCCAAGGATGTCTTCTACTACTACCAATCCTGGTGGAGCACCAACCTCGTCCTCCACCTCATGCCTCACTGGAACTGGGCCGGCAAGGAAGGCCGGGACATGGATGTCCGCTGCTTCAGCAATTGCGAGGAAGTCGAACTCTTTCTCAACGGACAAAGCCTCGGCCGCAAACCCATGCCGAAAAATTCCCATTTGCAATGGACGGTCAAGTACTCTCCCGGAACCCTCCTGGCCCGCGGCTACAAGGGCGGACGCCAGGCCGCCGAAGACAAGGTGGAAACCACCGGCGCGCCCGCCGTCATCCAGCTTTCCCCCGACCGCGCCGCCATTCGCGCCGGCGGCGAAGACGCCGCCGTCATCGCGGTAAAGATACTTGACAGACAGGGCCGCGTCGTGCCGGACGCCGCCAGCCTGGTGCATTTCGCCCTCGCCGGCCCCGGCGCTCTCATCGGCGTTGGCAACGGCGACCCTGTTTCCCATGAACCCGATGTTTTCCTGCCCGAAGCGGACGGCGCCGCCGCGCCCGGCTGGCAGTGCCACGCCTTCAACGGCCTGGCCCAGGTGATCGTGCAATCCGCCAAAGACCCCGGGAAAATCCAGCTCACCGCCCGATCCGACGGCCTGGCCGCGTCCGCCCTGGAAATCACCGTCCAGCCCTCCGCCCCCCGCCCCGCCGTGCCGTAGGGTGCATCTCGGCCATCCTGTAGTATGTCTTGCGTTTCTTGCGCCATCCGTTAGCCTTCCGACAGGCGGCGCGCGCGGCGCAACGCCGGTTGAAAAAACGAAACTTTTGCTTATGGCTATGAGGCGCATCATTCACGGCGTCACCGGTTCCATCGCCGCTTACAAGGCCGCCGAGTTGACCAGTTTGCTGGTCAAGAACGGCTGCGAGGTCTCGGTCGTCATGACGGCCGACGCCCAGCGCTTTATCACCGCCCTGCCGTTCAAGACCCTCTCGCGCCATGCGGTGGTGACCGATCTTTACGACGAGGCGGAAGGATGGAAACCTTCCCACATCCAACTGGCCGACGAGGCGGACCTGCTCCTCATCGCCCCGGCCACCGCCAACATCCTCGCCAAACTGGCCCTGGGCCTGGCCGACGACGCCTTGACCTGCATCGCCCTGGCCCTCAACCCCAAGGCGAAAATCCTCATCGCCCCGGCCATGAACGGCAAGATGTGGCTCCATCCCGCCACCCAACTCAACGTGGCCACCCTCAAAAAGCGCGGCGCCCAATTCATCGGCCCCGAAAAAGGGCTTCTTTCGTGCGGATACGAGGGCCTGGGCCGCTTGTGTCCCAGCGAACAAATTGCCCGCCGGGCCGCGCGCCTGCTGCGATAAACCCCGTCCCGCTATGGTCTTCCCTGGCGAACAAACTTTCCAAAAGCTCTCGCGTCTCCTGGTCGCTCCGACCCTGGAGCCAAGCCAGAGGGCGGCGCGCATTCAGGCGGTGGAGAAAGACGTGATTCTGCCGCTGCGGTTGCTCCTCCTCGCCGTCCTGGGCTACTTCTTTTTCTTTAGCGGCTGGCGCGACGTCCCCGAGCAGCCGCGGGGTTTTGGCCTGATTTTGTTGCATTACTACTTTTGGTTCTATCTCCTGGCCAACATGGCGGCGGGCGCGGCCTTCATTTGGAACCGCCAAATGAGCTTGATAGCCACCCAGTGGATCAATGTTTCCATCGGCATCCTCGATGTGTTCATGATGACGGGGCTGACATTCATCGTGGATGGCTTCGACAGCCCTCTTTACTGGGTATTTCCGGTGTTGATCCTGCACAACGCCCTGGCCATCCCGCTGGCCATGCCGCAACTCCTGCTCAATTTGCTCGTCACACTCGGCTACTTTGCCGGCGGAAACCTGGATCGGTTGATGGTTTCCAGCGATGCCGCTTCCATAACGCCGGTGGTGACCTTCTTTGGCAGGCTGCTGGGGCAGAACCTGAATCCGGGCATATCGGAAGCCGGCTCGCGCACGGAGAACGAGTATGAGCGCATTCTGGTCCTGGTCATTTGGGCCGCCTGTTGCTATGGCATCCAGGTCCTCTTTGAAAAGCAGAAACGCGCCGAGGCGGAAGCCACCGAATTCGCCGTCCGCCAGGAACGTCTCCGCACCGCCGGCCGCCTGGCCGCCGAAATCGCCCATAAAATCAAAAATCCCCTCGGCATCATCACCAACGCCGCCTTCTGCCTCCAACGCGCCATAGACGGCGGCCAGTTCAGCATCGAGGAGCAAATCGCCATCATCCGGGAGGAAGTCGGCCGCGCCGACCAGATTCTCACCGAACTGATGGGCTACGCCCAACTGGCCGAAGGCCGCGTCGAGCGCCTGGAGGTCGCCGCCGAAATTGACGACGCCATCCTTCAAGTCTTCCCCCCCGCTGCCAAATACGAGGTCCGCATCAAGCGCTATTACTCCTCCGAACTGCCCGCCATCCTCATGCAGCGGCAGCACCTGTCCAGCATCCTGGTTAATTTGCTGCAAAACGCCCGCGAGGCCCTCAACGGCCGCGGCGAAATCGAAATCGCCACCCGCTACGGCGAGCGCGATGCCATCATTATTTCCATCTCCGACAACGGCCCGGGCATCGCCCACGACAAACTGGACAAAATATTTGACGCCTATTTCACCACCCGCGCCAAGGGCACCGGCCTGGGCCTGGCCATCGTCAAACATAACGCCGAAATGTACGGCGGCGCCGTCAAAGTCCATTCCGAGCTTGGAAAAGGCACCCGCTTCACCTTAGAATTTCCCCCGCGCATTTTAATGAAGTTAAACACATGAACATGCCCCTGCCTCCGGTCCTGGTCATTGACGACGAAAGGAACATGCGCCTTTCCTTGAAGTCCATCCTGCACGGGGAAGGGTATGACGTGCAGATGGCCGAATCCGCCGAGGAAGCCCTCCTCGCCCTGGAGAAACTGGAATTCCTCATCGTCATCACCGACGCCCGCCTGGGCCAGATGAGCGGCTACGAGTTTCTGGCCCAGGCCTGCAAACGCTGGCCCGCCATCCCCTTCCTCATGATCACCGCCTACGCCACTCCCAAGCTGGCGGTCGAGGCCATCAAAGCCGGCGCCATTGACTACCTGGCCAAACCTTTCGCCCCCGAAGAACTCCTCCACGCCGTCTCCCGCTGCGCCGAACGCTTCCGTTTGCTCCGTGAAAACGCCGCCTTGCGCGCCCACGCCAGCGAAACCTACCAGCTCGAACAAATCATTGGCGAATCCCCAAAAATCACCGACCTGCGCAAACTCATCCAAAACGTCGCCCCCACCAAGACCACCGTCTTGATCCTCGGCGAAAGCGGCACCGGCAAGGAACTGGTCGCCGGCGCCCTCCACAGCCTGAGCCTGCGCCGCCAAAAACATTACATCCGCATCAACTGCGCCGCCATTCCCGAAAACCTCCTCGAAAGCGAGCTTTTCGGCCATGAAAAAGGCGCCTTCACCGGCGCCATCCGCCAAAAACTCGGCCGCGTCGAGGAAGCCGACGGCGGCACCATCTTCCTGGACGAAATCGGCGACATGAGCCGCTCCCTTCAGGCCAAACTCCTGCGCTTCCTGGAAGACGGCTCCTTCACCCGCGTCGGCGGCAATGACGAACTCAAAGTCGACGTCCGCCTTATCGCCGCCACCAACCGCGACATCATCCAGGCCATCAGCCAGAACAATTTCCGCGAAGACCTCTTCCACCGCTTGAACGTCGTCACTCTCAGCCCCTCCCCGTTGCGCGAGCGCAGCGGCGACATCATCCTCCTGGCCGAGAACTTCCTGCGCCACTACAACACCCTCATGAACAAGCGCATTGGCGCCATCGCCCCCGCCGCCCGCCACAAGCTCCTCGCCCATCACTGGCCCGGCAACGTCCGCGAACTGCGCAACGCCATCGAACGCGCCGTCATCCTCGAATCCTCCCAGGAAATCCAGCCCTCCAGCCTCCCCGATTTCCACCTCGAAGGCCGCCTCCGCAAAACCGAGGTCGGCCCCGTCACCGGCGCCCGCTCCCTGGACGAACTGATGGCCGACTTCGAGCGCCAGCTCATCAACAACACCCTGGAACTCAACCGCTACAACATCTCCAAAACCTCCGAACAATTAAAAATCAGCCGCCACGCCCTGCGCTACCGCATGCAGCGGCTCAACATCAATCTCGACGCCGAGGAGGAACTGCCCGCCGGCCACGAACCCGCGGCCTGATGACCCCGCACAGCACAGCCATAACCCGCAAAAGCGCCTCCAACCTCGCGCTCGCCTTCGTCCTCCTCCCCAGGCCCAAGCGCGACGCCATGTCCGTCCTCTACGCCTTCTGCCGCGAAGTGGACGACATCGCCGACCTCCAATCCGAACCCCTTCCCGCCCGCCGCGCCCGCCTCGCCGCCTGGCGCGAAGAAGTACGCCGCGCCTGCGACGGCGGCGTTCCCTCCTTCCCCATCGCCCGCGAACTCCAGCCCGTCATCGCCCGCTACCGCCTCCCCTTCGCCTCCTTCGACCAACTCATCCGTGGCGTCGAAATGGACCTGGACATCAACCGTTACCAGACCTTCCACGACCTCGAACAATACTGCTACCGCGTCGCCTCCGTGGTCGGCCTCCTCAGCGTCGAAATCTTCGGCTACCAGGACCCCGCCTGCCGCGACTACGCCGTCCACCTCGGCAAAGCCCTCCAACTGACCAACATCCTCCGCGACGTCCGCGCCGACGCCGAGCGCGGCCGCATCTACCTTCCCCAAGCCGAACTCCAGCGCCACGGCGTTTCCCCCGCGGAAATCCTTCGCTGTCAATACTCCGACCGCTTCGAGCGCCTGGCTTCCGCCGTGGCCCTGGAAGCCGGAAAATACTATGCCCTCGCCCGGCAGACCCTTCCCCCCGCCGACCGCCGCTCCATGGCCGCCGCCGAACTAATGGGCTCGGTCTATTGGCGGCTCCTCAAGAAACTTCAATCCCGCCGCTTCCAGGTCTTCGGCCCCGTTCCCACCCGTCTGAGCAAACTCCAAAAAGCCTTGCTCGTCCTGCGCACCGGCTGGCGTCTCCTTTCCAACGCCACCGCTCCCAACTATGGCGCCCCCTGAACAAAATGCGGCGGCGGCCTGTCACCACCGCGTTTTTTCCCATGCCAAAACCGCCCGGCAAAGGGCGCATCCCATTTTTACGGCGCCACCACATCCGCGGCCCCGCGTCGCCCTGTGGAAAAGGGAACCTCGGCAAGTGAGACCAAAAGGGGCCTTTAGCCCGGTTGGCCCTCCCAGGCCGGCGAGAGGGCGCGGAGTTTGGACACGATTTTTGGGAATGTCTCGATCACGTAGTCCACGTCCTCCCCCGTGTTGTCCCGGCCCAGCGACATAATGATGTTGCCCCGCGCCAGCGCCGGGTCCAGGCCAATGGCGGCGAGGACATGGGAGACTTGGCGCGACCGGCTCACGCAGCTCGAACCGCTGGCCACCGCAATGCCGTGCATGTCGCAGAGCAGCAGTTGCGCCTCCCCTTCAATGAACTCGGCGGATAGGTTCAACGTGGCCGGATGGCGACCGGGTCCGGGTTCGGGGCCGTTGAGCTTGAGGCGGGGAACTCTGGCGCGCAAGCCGTCCCACAGCCGCCGCTGCAATCGGGCGCAATGGGCGGCGCGTTGCGCCAGTTCGCGTCCGGCGATTTCCGCCGCCACGCCGGCCCCGACGATGGCCGGCACGTTCTCCACCCCGGCCCGCCGCCCGTTTTCCTGCCCGCCGCCGCGCAGAATCGCAGCCAGGCGCGCGCGGCGGTTTTGATACAGGACGCCCACGCCTTTCGGCCCGTAAAAGCGGTGCGGGGAAAAGGAAAGCAGGCTGGCGCCCCAGTCCCGCGCATCCACCGGCAGCCAGCCGGCGCCGGCCTCCGCGTCCACATAAAACGCAATCCCGCGCTCGCGGGCGGCGGCCCCGATTTCGCGGACCGGCTCAATCGCGCCGATCTCGTGGTTGACGTGATGGACGGCGACCAAAATCGTCTTGTCAGTGAAGGCGGAGCGGACGCCGGCGGGGTCCACCGCGCCCGCGGCATCCACCGGCACGCGGGTGCAGGCAAAGCCCCGGGCCTCCAGCAACTGGACCGAGGCGATGACGGCCGGGTGTTCGGTGGCGCTGATGACAATATGGTTGCCGTCGCGCGCATAGGCGGCGGCGGCGCCCTGGATGGCCAGGTTGCTCGATTCCGTGCCGTCGGAAGTGAAGATGATTTCCTCTGGCGATTCCGCGTTGATGAAGGCGGCCATCTTCGCGCGCGCCTTGTCCAGGGCGTCGCGGGCGAGCAGGCCGTGCCGGTGTAACGAGGAAGGATTTCCATAAGCCTGAGCAAAAAACGGCTGCATCGCCTCCAGCACCTCCGGCAAGACGGGGGTGGCGGATTGGTGGTCTAAATAAACCTGGCGCATAAGCTGGAAGGTTTATCCCTGGCGGCGCCGGCGGGGCGCTGGTTTTTGGGGCGCGCACTCCGTGCGCGGCGCGGCGGCCCCCGGATGCCGCTTTTCATAATCTTCCAGCGCGGCGCGCAGGGCTTGTCCGGCCAGGACGGAGCATTGGATTTTGGCCGGCGGCAATCCCCCCAGCGCCGCGACGATTTCCTGATTGGAAAACTGCCGCGCCTGTTCGACGGACCTGCCTTTGATCAACTCGGTCGCCATGCTGGAACTGGCGATGGCCGCCCCGCAGCCCACAGTTCGGAACCGGGCGTCCAGGATTTTGCCGTTCTGGATGCGGAGGCTCAACCTCATGGCGTCGCCGCAATTCGGTTCGCCGGCCAGGCCTATCGCCTCGGGTTCGGGCACGTCGCCCACGTTGCGCGGGTTCAGGAAATGATCCAGCACCGTGGCGTTGTAAAAAGCCGGCAAGTTTATCAGGCCCAAGACGCCGTATTCGCCTGCGCGGGAGATTTGCATGGGGCTGCTATTCCGGCGGATGAGGGATGACGACCTTCTGGCCGACCTTGAGGTGGTCGCAGTCAACCCCTGGATTGGCGTCCCGGCACTGTTGCAAGGTGACGGTCTTCATGCCGTTGGTTTTGAACTCCTTGTTGTAGGCAACCCTGATGGCTTCCAGCGTCTCGCCATCCAGCACAATGTGAATGTAAGGCTTCTCCGCCGCCGGAGGATTTGACGCGGCCGGCGTTTTGGCCGGGGACTTGACCGCAGCCTCAATGGCGCTGGCGACCAAGGCTTCGAGACGGGGTTCCATTTTCTTGATCTGCTCTGTAATCGTGTCCTTGTCTTCCTGTCGCCTCTTGTCCACCTCTGTAATGGACTGCGCCAGCGGCTTGAGGTCATCGCGGCTGATGGCGCCGGCGGCCAGGCGGGCCTGCTCGGCGCGGAGATGCTGGAGTTCCTCCCTGAGAACGGACAGTTTTTCCAGGAGCAACTGGTTGGCGGCGCGCAGGGTTTCGATGTCGGCGGCCATTTGTTTGAATTTTTCATCCACCCCTTGTTGTTCGGCCACGGCGGCGGCCCGGCTGGCGGCAGTGGGGGGGAGAGAGGTGACGCCATTGGTGGGGGCGGCGGTCTGCCCCAGGGCGGGCAGGCGCAAAAGTGAAAGGCCGAGGAAAAGACCGGGCAGAATCAGCGAACTTTTCATAATGGACAGTATAGGCTTGAAGAGGCGGAATTCAATGTTGAAAACAGGGCCTGAAAGATTTGTCTCGATTTTTCCGGCGGCGTGGTTATTCTTGTGCCGAAAGCCTAAACCCGACACGAAAGTGAGTTGATTATGGACCTTGTCTTCAAATGTCCGCATTGTGAACAGGAATTGGAAGTGGATGCCGGCGGCGCGGGAACGACTCTGCAATGCCCGTCCTGTTCCAACACCATCACAGTGCCGAGTCAAGAATCCGGCGGCCGCCCCGCCGCCCCCCCCGCCCCGCCGCCTCCGGCGGAGAAACACTTCACGGTGCCGGTCCGCAACACGGCGGCGGAACCGCTCATCGCCAAACCGCAGCGCCCGCTGGAAGTGGTGGCCAAGGACGGTGACAAAATAGTGCGGATCAAGACGTTCAAGAGATCCGAATGCCTGGAAGTGGGGCGCGACCGGTTCGATGAAAAGGTCTCGCTGTTTTTGCAGCAGGTCGGGCAGGCCAACATCATCAGCATCAATACCGTCAGTTACAGCGCACTGGACATGACCACGCAAAAGGAGCTCTCGGATTACGGCGTGTTGATTGTGTTCAAGGGATAGGCCCCCCGCCCGGAGGGCTGGCGTCCGCGGCGGGGATCAACCGGTGAACTTGGTGGCGACGACCGAGGCGTTGTGGCCGCCAAAACCGAAGGAATTATTGACAACAGCGGCGACCTCCATCTCCCGGGCCTCGCCGGACACGTATTCCAGGTCGCATTGCGGATCAGGATTTTCCAGGTTGATGGTGGGGGGGACGGCGCCGGATTGGATGGCTTTGACACAAAGGATCATTTCCGCCGCGCCAGCCGCGCCGAGCATGTGGCCGGTCGCGCCCTTGGTGGAGCTGATGGCGATCTTGCGGGCGTCCTGGCCGAAAACGGCCTTGATGGCCTGGGTTTCGGCCACGTCGCCCTGCGGGGTGGAGGTGCCGTGGGCGTTGATGTAGGAGATGTCCGAAGGGTTCAGTCCGGCCGAGCGCAGCGCCATCTTCATGCAGCGGGCCGCCCCTTCCCCGCCCGGCGATGGGTTGGTGATATGGCTGGCGTCGGCGGTGTTGCCGTATCCGGTCATTTCGGCGTAGATGCGGGCGCCCCGGGCCAGGGCGTGGTTCAATTCTTCGAGCATCAGCACCCCGGCCCCTTCCCCCATGACAAATCCGTCCCGGTCGCGATCAAAGGGCCTGGAGGCATGTTGGGGATCCTCGTTCCGGGTGCTCAACGCCCGCATGGCGCAAAAACCGCCGATGCTCAACGGGAGAACCGTCGCTTCGCTTCCCCCGGCGAACATGATGCTGGCGTCGCCCATCTTGATCGTCCGCCAGGCCTCGCCCAAGGCGTGGGTGGAGGTGGCGCACGCCGAACAGTGGGCCAGATTCGGGCCGCGCAAATCCTCGAACATGGAGAACAACCCCGAGGCCATGTTCAAAATGAGCATCGGAATCATGAACGGGGAAAGCCGGCCCGGCCCTCTGTTCTGGAGGACCGCCGCCTGCTGCGTGGTGGTGTTCAGGCCGCCGATGCCAGACCCCAGGAATGCCCCCACATGGTCGCGGTCCACTTTGTCCAGGTCCACCCCGGAGTCCAGCAGAGCCTGGTGGGCGGCGAAGATGGAGAACTGGGCGAAGCGATCCGCCCGCCGGACCTCTTTGGCGGACGGGAAGGCCGGGGTGGGATCGAAGCCCTTGACCTCCGCCGCAATCTGGCAGTCAAAGCCCGATGGGTCGAAGGCGGTGATGGTATGGATGCCGCATTGGCCGTTGAGCACGTTGTTCCAAAAGACATCGGAACTCTGCCCGAGCGAGGACACCACTCCCAGCCCGGTTATCACCACTCTGCGGTCTGTCCAGTTTCGCGCCATAAAAAAAGGCAGCCTGGCGTCAGACGCGCTGCCCTGTCAATGGCCGGAGCCACTACTTCTTTTGGGTGTCCTCGATGTATTTGATGACATCGCCGACGCTTTGCAGCTTCTCGGCCTGCTCGTCAGGGATTTCATTGCCAAACTCCTCTTCCAGCGCCATGACCAATTCGACGGTGTCCAGCGAGTCCGCTCCCAAATCCTCGATGAATTTGGCTTCGGGGGTGACTTGGTCAGCGTTGACGCCGAGTTGTTCAACGATAATTTCTCTGACTCTTTCCTCAATTGTTTTTTCAGCCATTGGTAAACTCCGTTAATGTTTGGTTTGTCTATGCCCCACGTCGCCGGGGGGCGTCAAGTCCTATCGCACGTTTCTTTTGACGGCGCAAGCGATTTTCTGCGCCAGCCTCATTTCCTCTACATCACCAGGCCCCCGTCCACTGTCAGCACCTGCCCGGTGATGTAACCCGCCCCCGGTCCCGCCAGGAACAACGCCGCCTCCGCGATGTCCTCCGGCTGCCCCAGCCTGCCCAGCGGGATGCGCCGGGCCGTCTCCGCCTTCATTTCCGGCGTCAGCACCGCCGTCATGTCCGTTTCGATGAACCCCGGCGCCAGCGCGTTGACCGTGATGCCGCGCGAGGCGAATTCCCGCGCCACCGCCCGCGTCAGCCCGATCACCCCCGCCTTGCTCGCCGAATAATTGCTCTGCCCGGCGATGCCCATCAGCCCGCTGACCGAGGATATGTTCAAAATCCGCCCCGAACGCTGCTTGAGAAATGCCCGGCTGAACGCTTTGATAAAGGAAAACGCCCCTTTCAAATTCGTGTCCACAACCGCGTCCCAATCCGCCTCGCTCATCCGCATGAGCAATCCGTCCCGCGTAATGCCCGCGTTGTTGACCAGGATGTCCACCCGGCCCGCTTCCGCCAGAATCGCTTCCGCCGCCGCGGCCACGGCGGCGGCATCCGCCACGTCCACCGCGTGCGCCCACGCCTTGCGTCCGAGGGCGCGGATTTCCCCGGCGGTTCTCTGCGAATTTTCCGCCGTGCGCGAAACGCAAGCCACGTCCGCCCCCGCCGCGGCGAATTTGAGCGCGATGGCGCGTCCGATGCCCCGTCCCGCGCCGGTCACGACGGCAATTTGATTGGCGAGCTGGTTCATAAAACAACGGTCTGAAAATCCACGCGGCGGATTGTTGACGCTGGCGGGGCGGAATGCAACAACAACTTGCGCACAACAACTTGCGCGCCGGAAGCCGCGTTTAAACCTGCTGGGTTGGCCGGGGCGGATGCGGGAATTGCGGATTGGCTGCCCTCCAGAACCGGAACCAAGCAAGGACCGGCACCCGGCCGAATGGCCAAGCAGATGCCGGTTTGCAGTTCATTTCCGGGCGGGGTCTATCACGAATTGAAGCCGGGAGCCATAGAGGCAGACATCGAACTCCTGAAAGAAATTTACCTGGCCCAACAGCAGGGGAATGTTCTCACTGTGTGTCCAGGCAAACACCAAACGCACAGCAGGAAAGTCGCCGACGCGGGCGTGAATCAGCAACGCACGGGCGTCTTCCGCGGCAAGGTTGCCGGTTAAAACAACACGCGTCGTTTGGGCCTCCCACACCGCGCCCAGCCGAATCCCCAGATCGTAAGGCATCACGTTGACGGTTGATCCAGAATCGAGCAACCCTTGAGTGGAAAGGCTCCCGCAGTCACGAAGCCAAAGATCAATCGGCAGCCAGGGCATGAGGAACGATTCATGGAGTGCTGTGGAAGCCGGCAGGTATGGGAAGAGGGCGGGCATGGATCATTTGCCCTCAGTTTGCTCGCGCAGGTATTGAGCAAGGGTGGCGGCGGCATCGGTCGCGTCGTGCGGAGACCAAACGGGATACTCCACCCCAGGCGATAGACAGGCTCCCTCTTCCTGAGCCAGTTCAGTGGTGAGAAATTGCACAGCGCGGAACTTGTCCGCGCGCGGCAGTTCATGAAGAACCGGCATGAGTTCGGAAAATTTCATAACGATCATCCCCCACAACATAGCAGGGTGGAATGAAAAGGGAAGAAAATCCATGGATTTCAGAACAGCCATCTGACAAATAGAATTCGACATCATCGCCCGGGTGTGGCTATATTGTCTTGAGGCCACGAATGCACGCACTTTTGACAAAGCGCATTGAGATTCCCTGGGTGACGAGGGCTTTTTCCAAAGTTCCTTGGGTGAGGGAGCTTTATTCCATTCTCATCCACCCAGCGAGATGGGCTGCGGTTGTTCGCAGGCCGTGGTCCATCAGCAGGGCGTTCTGCGTTTCAGTGGTGGTTGGAGTCATGGTGCCGCCCGCCATCAACTTAATTGTCGAGCATTTCTTGCCGTGGCAAAATGGACTGCATTGGAGGTATGCGCCATTCATTTTTGTTGGTGTTTTTGCCAGCCTGCTTGGGCTTCTTTATTGGCTGGTGGAACGCGCGCAATTTCGCCCCGGCCGGCGCGCTATTGGGGTCACATCGTCGGCGGGCCTGATTTGGACATTCGGCATCATGGGTTCGGTCTGGTGCTTCTCCCATCATGTTTGCATGTGCGGGCACATGCAACATCCGCCATACCCGGCCTGGCATTATACCCTCGACGCAAGTTGGGCGCTTTGCCTGGTTGCGGCGGCTGTCTGGACGCGGCTCTTTCGCGCCTCCTCATGCCTCGCGTTCGCCGCATTGAGCTCCTTTGTGCTTTCGTATCGGTTTCTCTGCGGGAGCTTCGGAGCGACGTATGCCTGGTGGTTATGAGAGTCATCCTGTGGAGGATTGGGCACGCGAGTATCGCACATTAGCCCCTTAATAAATCAGCCGAACGGCACCCCACAAGCCTTAGCGTTATGGAGGGCCGGAGTCCACAACTAATTGCGTTTTTTCGCTGAAAAAACCGCAAATAATGTTTGTTTCCCGCGCCCTTTTTGCCTATTCTTTTCCTGTGCCTTTCAGGCCGCGAAAATTCGTGCCGGTGAAACGGTTTCCGCGGCCAAAACTAAGAAGGAATTTATCGGCAAAATGAGCACCGAGTCTGATCCTAATACAAAATACGACGCCTCGAAAATTGACAAGCTGGAGGGGCTGGAAGCCGTCCGCAAACGGCCCGGCATGTACATCGGCGACCCCGACGAACGCGGTTTGCATCACTGCGTTTTCGAGGTGCTTGACAACTCGATTGATGAACACCTGGCCGGGTTTTGCAACAAAATTGAAGTCGCCATCCATGTGGACGGCTCGGTTTCCATCCGCGACGACGGCCGGGGCATCCCCGTGGACATGCATCCGAAATGGAAAATGCCCGCCGTCGAACTGGTCCTGACCAATCTCCACGCCGGCGGCAAATTCGGCCAGGGCGCTTACAAGTACTCCGGCGGTCTCCATGGCGTCGGCGCCAAGTGCGTCAACGCCCTTTCCGACTGGTTCAAAGTCGAGGTGTCGCGCGACAACCAGGTTTATTACATGGCCTTCGAGCGCGGCGTCACCACCCAAAAGCTGGAGATCATCGGCAAATCCAAAAGCACCGGCACCCTCATCACCTTCAAGCCCGACCCGACGATCTTCACCATCACCACCGAATTCAAATTCGACCTCCTGGCCAACCGCCTGCGCGAACTGGCCTTTTTGAATCCGGGCGCCGAAATCACCCTCTCCGACGAGCGGGTCGAGAACAAGCGCGAGACTTTTCTTTACAAGGATGGCATCGAGCAATTTGTCCGCCAACTCGGCCGCAACAAGGAGGTCCTCCATCCCAAACCCATCGTGCTGGCCCGCAAGAAGGATGAAGTGATCGTGGATTGCGTGCTGCAATACAACGACAGTTACACCGACCAGATTCTTTGCTTCGCCAACTCCATTGCCAACACGGACGGCGGAACGCACCTGACCGGCTTCCGCACGGCCTTGACGCGCACCATCAACCAGTACGCCCGCGCCAACAATTTGCTCAAGGAAAAGGACCCCCCCATTTCCGGCGACGACGTGCGCGAGGGGCTGGTCTGCGTCCTCAGCGTCAAGCTGCCCAATCCCCGCTTCGAATCGCAAACCAAGGTCAAGCTCGTCAACACCGAAATTGAAGGCATCGTCTCCTCCATCGTTTATGAGGGCCTGATGAGCTTCCTGGACGCCAATCCCAGCGTGGCGCGCAAGGTCATTGACAAAAGCCTCATGGCCGCCCGCGCCCGCGAGGCGGCGCGCAAAGCCCGCGACACCGTCCGCAAAAGCGCCCTCTCCGGCGGCGGCCTGCCCGGCAAACTGGCC
>Ga0182027_10006073_pt1 | contig 18200 bp, 17 predicted proteins | sample 712E1DmetaG_FD_121300 | JGI IMG/M metagenome (GOLD analysis project Ga0182027, IMG submission 121300) | Permafrost microbial communities from Stordalen Mire, Sweden - 712E1D metaG (Illumina Assembly) | ecosystem: Environmental > Terrestrial > Soil > Wetlands > Permafrost | place: Sweden... | reverse complement strand
GGCGCTTGGGGCTGAATTAGTACTTACACCGGGACCGGAAGGCATGAATGGTGCAGTTAAAAAAGCTGAAGAATTAAAAAGTACAATCCCTAATTCTTTTATTCCGCAGCAATTTAAAAACCCTTCAAATCCGGAAATTCATCGCAAAACAACTGCTGAAGAAATTTGGAACGACACAGATGGTAAAGTTGACTTTCTTGTAAGCGGCATAGGTACTGGAGGTACCATAACCGGGGTAGCCGAAGTAATTAAAAAACGTAACCCAAATTTCAAAGCAATTGCAGTTGAACCGGCTGATTCTGCTATTCTTTCAGGAGGTAAACCCGGCCCACATAAAATACAGGGAATAGGCGCCAACTTTATACCTGAAGTCCTTAACCGCAGCATTATTGATGAAATAATTACGGTTAAAAACGAAGAAGCTTTTGAAATAGGCCGGGCTTTAGCCAGGACAGAAGGTCTGCTTGTCGGTATTTCGTCAGGTGCCGCCGCGTTTGCAGCATTACAAGTTGCCAAACGCCCTGAAAATAAAGGCAAAAATATTGTAGTGGTATTGCCCGATACAGGTGAGCGATACTTATCTACCTTACTCTATAATTTCGAAGAGCAGGCTCAGACTAAGCAATCAGTGCTTTCGTAATTCTCTTGAAAAAGAGATTTTAGTTAGTTAATAAGTAATGTCGTTTAATTAAAACCTCCCAACCCTCCTTAAGAAGGAGGGCAAACTTGGTCAGTGCAATGCGAAAGTTATAGTCCCGCAATTGCGGGATTGGGGTTAAAAAAATCTCTTAAATTAAACGATATTGAAGTAATAATTAGTTAGTTAATCGTAGTGGTTGAATGGCTGTATTATGTCAATACCGGGGTACCCTGATGTTTTTTTAAATTCAGGGTTTCCGGTATTCATATAATCGCATATATTTGCACCAATAAATTTCTTTTATTCAGTTAACTCAAGTGTAAATATTATGCATTTTGAAACTAAAGCAATATGGGTAGGTCAGGAAGCTGACAAAGCAACCGGGGCCACTATTGTACCCATCTATCAAACATCAACTTTTACTCAGGAAGAAGTTGGTAAGAATAAAGGTTACGAATATACCAGAAGCGATAATCCTACGCGAACTGCGCTCGATACTTGTTTGGCATCTCTCGAAGAAGGTATATTCGGCATGTCTTTTGCATCGGGCTTGGCTGCCGAACATGCTATATTGTCTATACTTTGTCCGGGCGATCATGTAATTGCCCCGGAAGACATGTATGGCGGTACTTATCGGTTATTTGCACAAGTGTTTGAACCTTTGAATATTAAATTTTCGTATGCTGATTTTGCGGATATTCAAAGTATTCAGCAGGCATTTACACCTTCAACAAAAATGGTTTGGATTGAATCTCCAACCAATCCCCTTCTTAAAATTTTTAATATAGCCTTGATTTCCGAGATAAGCCACAAAAAAAATGCATTGGTTGTGGTTGATAATACATTTGCTACACCATTTTTCCAAAAGCCTTTGAATTTGGGTGCCGATATTGTGGTGCATAGTACCACAAAATATATCAACGGCCATTCGGATGTTATTGGAGGTGCAGTTATTGTTAATGATCCAGCGTTGTACGAAAAAATAAAATTCTATCAAAACGCCATTGGAGGGGTTCCTTCTCCTTTTGATTCATGGTTAACATTAAGAGGGCTCAAAACATTAGCTATAAGAATGCGACAACACGAAAAAAATGCCTCACAGATAGCTCTGTTCCTGCAAAAGCACCCTAAAGTTGAAACAGTATATTTTCCGGGACTTGAAAGTCACACAAATCATAAGATAGCCGCAAAACAGATGACAGGCTTTGGTGGTCTTGTTTCGTTTAATATAAAAGGAGGATTTAAGGAAGCCAGCCAGTTTTTTAAAGGTTTAAAAATATTTTCGCTGGCTGATAGCTTAGGCGGTGTTGAATCCCTGGCTAATTACTCTACCAAAATGACACACGGATCATTTCCCGAAGACCTGAAGAAAAAAATCGGCATTACCGATAACTTAATCCGGTTATCCATAGGAATAGAACATGTCGACGATTTGATCAACGATCTTGACGCGGCTCTTAATCAGGCGTAGACGTCAACTCCTTTTTTAACTTACTTCCAATTATTTATTGCATATATACCACATTTGTGGTATATAAATGCCTTATTTGAGGTATTTCAAAACTGTGGTTGTGCAGGTACTTTTACAAAAAATTAATCATTAAAATTCAAGTATTATGTCAACCACAAATTATCTTTTTGAAACGCTGCAATTGCACGCCGGGCAGGAAGTTGACCCAACCACAGGTTCACGGGCAGTGCCTATTTATCAGACCTCTTCGTATGTGTTTAAAGACTCTGAACATGCAGCTAATCTTTTTGGACTGAAAGAATTCGGTAATATTTATACCAGAATAATGAACCCGACGACCGATGTTTTCGAAAAACGAATTGCAGCATTGGAAGGTGGTGTAGCAGCGCTTGCTACCGGGTCGGGACAGGCAGCACAGTTCATCGCAATAACCAATATACTGGGGGCTGGTGACAATTTAGTTTCAACCTCATACTTGTATGGTGGCACCTACAACCAGTTTAAAGTACAGTTCAAACGACTTGGTATCAATGTAAAATTTGTGGATGGCGATAATCCATCAGATTTTGAAAAACTGATCGACAATAAGACCAAAGCAATTTATCTTGAAACCATTGGTAACCCAAAGTTTAATGTTCCTGATTTCGATGCTATCGCTGCTATTGCCAAAAAACATGATATTCCCCTCATTGTTGATAATACCTTTGGAGCTGCGGGATATCTCTTCCGTCCTATCGAACATGGAGCAAATATTGTTGTGGAGTCAGCTACCAAATGGATTGGCGGGCATGGTACAAGCATTGGCGGTGTTATTGTCGATGCCGGCAACTTTAATTGGGCAAATGGGAAGTTTCCACAGTTTACCGAACCTTCCGAAGGTTATCATGGACTTAAATTCTGGGATGTATTTGGCGCCCCTGGCCCATTTGGAAATATCGCCTTTATTATCAGGGCGCGTGTAGAAGGGCTTAGGGATTATGGCTCTGCATTAAGCCCGTTTAATGCATTCCTATTTTTACAAGGGATTGAAACGCTCTCTTTACGCGTGCAACGGCATGTGGATAATTCCCTTGAAATTGCCCGTTGGCTGGAAAAACACCCCAAAGTTTTAAGTGTCGATTATCCTGGGTTAACTTCAAGTCCTTATCATGCACTTGCCAAAAAATATTTGAAACATGGTTTTGGAGGGGTATTGACCTTTACAGTCAAAGGAGGTAGTGAAAGCGGGGATAAAATCATTAATAACCTTAAATTAATCAGTCACCTGGCAAATGTTGGCGATGCCAAAACATTGATCATTCATCCAGCTACCACCACTCATCAGCAACTAAGTGCAGAAGAGCAAAAAAGTTCGGGTGTAATTCCAGGATTACTAAGGTTATCAGTAGGTATTGAAAATATTGAAGATATAAAAGCCGATTTGCAACAAGCTTTGAGTATCATTTAGAAATGTAACCAATCAGATATTGGGATTAAACTTCACAGCCGGTTCGCTCAAATTATGGTGAGCCGGCCAAAATATCATAATTATATATGCTACATAGCTACAACTTCCTTTACTGAGGGAATTTCTTTTTTAAGGGCTTGTTCTATCCCTACCTTCAGGGTTTGCATACTAAATGGGCAATCCCCACATGCCCCAATAAGTTTAACTTGTACCACATTGTCATCTGTGATATCCAATACTTCGATATCACCCCCATCAGATTGTAAAAAAGGCCTCAACTGATCAATAATTTTGTTTACTTTTTTTAACAAATCACTTTTTTTTTCAGACATAGTATATTTAATTTTTTTTATATACGTAATAGTTTAGTAACAAATCACTTTTTTAGAAGAAATAAATTCTTTTACGCTTGTCCCCTTATAATCTGAACCCTTCGGGTTGGATCAAGGATAGAATTGCGTCGGCGAACCTCAGCAATTAGCTGCTCTGCAAGGGTTTTAAAAGCTGAACCAACTATCGAATTCTCATCCAAAGCTGATGGCCTTCCCTGGTCGCCTCCTTCGCAAATACTTTGTACAATTGGCACTTCTCCAAGCAGAGGTATATTCATTTCTTTGGCCAGGTCCTTGCATCCTTCTTTGCCAAAAAGGTAATATTTATTGTTGGGTAATTCCTCCGGTGTAAACCAAGCCATATTCTCTACCAAGCCCAACACGGGAACATTAATCTTTTCGCCCCTGAACATGTTTATTCCTTTAATGGCATCGGCTAAAGCCACTTTTTGTGGAGTACTCACAATTACAACCCCGGTAATGGCCATTTCCTGAACCACAGTTAGATGAATATCCCCAGTGCCCGGAGGAAGGTCTATGAGCAAATAATCGAGCTCTCCCCACTCGCCTTGGTGAATTAACTGTTTCAATGCATTTGTAGCCATTGGACCTCGCCAAACTAACGCGTCGTTCGGATTTATAAAAAAACCAACTGATAACAGCTTTACACCATACTTTACTACAGGAACAATTAATTCCTGACCATTGCTATGTTTTACCTCAAGCTTTGCGTCTTCTACATTAAACATTTTAGGCACTGATGGGCCATACACATCGGCATCGATCAAACCAACTTTATGCCCAAGCTTGGCCAATGCTACTGCCAGATTAGTTGCAATAGTCGATTTCCCTACGCCACCTTTACCGGAAGCTATAGCTATAATATTTTTTACTTTCGCAAGTGAATTTTCTTTAGGTTCAATTTTTTGAATGCTGTTAACCCTGATCTCGCCAACCTCAATATCCGAACCCAGTTTTGATTGTAACGCAATTCTGCTGGCTTTTTGAATAGAACTGATCAAGGGGTCGTTCGACTTCTGAAATGTAAGTGTAAATGATATTGTATTGTCCTGAATAACAATTCCGCTAACCATATTGAGAGAAACAATATTATTGCCAAAGGCGGGATGTGTAACCTGAGATAAAGCATCATAAATTTGATCGATAGTATAACTCATAAAATAAGGCTGATGTTAAATTATTTGTAAATATAATAAAAGACTAAATGCCAGAGGCATCTGCCGTAGGCATCCCTTTGGGACCTTTGGGAGAACCAAATGCCTGGGAGCAAGATGTATTGAAGTTATAAGTTGAAGGCTAATTAGTCTCTACTTGTATAAACTAATTATTATCGAAAATGTTCAATTTTTTAGATGGATCCCAGAATAATTTTTCAAAGTCAACTACCTGGTCGTCTTCTATTCTTACGCCTTCGTTCTCGAGTAACTGCTGCATGACATTTGCCCCACCGAAATGTATTTTGCCGGTAAGCAGGCCGTTTCGGTTCACTACCCTGTGGGCAGGAATAAAATCGGGTTGATTATGACATCCATTAAGTGCCCAACCAACCATACGTGCAGATTGAGGCGAACCCAGATAACGCGCTATGGCCCCGTAATTGGTAACACGTCCGTAAGGAATAAGCCGCGTAACTGCATATACCTGTTCAAAAAAACTTTCGTTCTCAACCTTCTTCATCCGGTGGTTCTTCAAAGATTTCATTTGCATTCAGTTCAAAGCATATATATTTAATAGAAGACCCCTGCATTATAAATTGCGACTCGTAAAATGTTTTTATAGATAACAGATCATCATCCAAACCTAAATTATAAAGGTCGTTGGTATGAAATTTTATTGCAAGATTATTATGACTGCAAACCTGGCAGGTATAATTATATAAAAGCTCATTGTCAGTTTTCAGGTGAATGGTTCCAGCAGGCTGAAGAAATTTCTTATATAGGGTAAGAAACTGGGGTGATGTGAGGCGTTTCTTGGCACGATTACGTTTTTCCTGAGGATCAGGAAAGGTAATCCATATTTCGGAAATTTCACCGGGACCAAAGATCGAGTTAATATATTCTATACGGGTACGCAGAAAGCCAACATTCTTTAAATTGTTTTGCAATGCATACAATGCACCTTTCCATATCCGGGCGCCCTTGATGTCCATACCAATATAATTTTTGCCCGGAAACCGTTTGGCTAATCCAACAGTGTATTCGCCTTTACCACAACCAAGTTCTATAACAATAGGATTATTGTTTTTAAAAAAAATGCGGTTCCAATTGCCTTTTAACTTATAATCTTTGTTTAAAACTTCGTCGAGTTTAGGTTGAATAACATTTTCGAAGGTTGCCATCTGGGCGAACCTTTGCAACTTATGCTTTGCCACTACTAATTAAAGTTAATATTTTTCTGCTCTTCCTGATAAAAAAATGTTTAAGGGGCGTAGTCAGAGACTACGCCAAGCTCATCGTGTTGAAAATAAATTCGTAGTGCTGAGCGTCCCGATGATTCGGGACGCTTAATTTTCTGGTTTTTTAAACAGCCCCTTTAGTGAGGCTTATTTCACCCTTTCAACCCTTATCCCAACATCCATAATCCCTTTAAGAACTTCATCCCTCATGCCTTGAACAACTTCGATTTTGTAATTTCCTGATACCGGGAAGCGAACATTATGTTTAAAATTTATTTCATTACTCAGAATCCCGCCAAGCCCTCGTCCAAGCCATTTGCCCTTTTCATCGGCCAGGGGAATTTCTACTGTATCCCTCTTATTGGCACCATTGGGAGAATAAGTAGTTATAAAAAGGAATAAGTTGCTATACGGATAATCATTAGTATTACGAATTTCAATAAAAATATTATGACCATTGATGGTATCGGTTACTGGTATGTCTAACCTGACAATCCGGCCTTTTCCCCATTCACCTTGTGGAATGTCAAATGACTGTTCGTATATACCCTTGTATTTACAACCGATAAATAACATGAGCAACAAAAATAAGCCACCGATATTGCTACTTCTTCTCATCTCTTCGGATGTTCTGGTTTTGACTTGGATTTTGATTCAGGTTTTGGCCCTGATTGTGATTTTGGGAGTGGTTCCAATGTTTTTTTTTCTTTTTTCGCTGGTCTTTCCGTTGATCTTCAAACCTTGTAACACTATCACCTCCAACGGGATTATTATAATCGAGTTCCTTGTGTTCGACGACTTCTTCGGAAGAATTAGTAAGAATCTTTGGCTTCTCACCTTTTTTGTTGAGTTCCAGAATTTCCTTTACCCTTTCAACGGAAACAGGGACCAGATTGGCAGCCTCATCCTTACTAAATGAATACCACATCATACGGCGAAAAATATCTGTCTTTTGATGATATGCCGTGCCATCGAATACTTCGAGAGGAATAGCAATATCTGGAAAATCCTGTTGTGCGTCGAGATAACATTTCAATTCATAGTTAAGGCAACATTTTAGTTTTCCGCACTGCCCGGCAAGCTTTTGAGGATTGAGTGATACTTCCTGGTATCGCGCTGCATTGGTAGTAACGGAAACAAAATTAGTAAGCCAAGTGGAACAGCATAGCTCACGTCCGCAGGTTCCGATCCCTCCAATCCGTCCTGCTTCCTGTCGGGCGCCAATTTGTTTCATTTCAACACGTACCCTAAATTCCTCGGCGTAAACTTTGATCAATTCGCGAAAATCGACACGATCATCAGCGATATAATAGAAAATGGCTTTTGTCTTATCGCCCTGGTACTCAACATCGCCAATTTTCATTTCAAGCTGCATACGCGCGGCTGTATCACGTGCCTTAAGCATTGTAGGCATTTCATGTTCAATTGCCTGATACCATTTTTCAAGATCAACGCCTTTGGCTTTCCGATAAACCTTTTTGATTTCTTCATCACTGGCAAACGTTACACCATTTCGAGCCATCTGAACCTTAACAATTTCACCTGTTAGGGCAACTATACCTATGTCGTGCCCCGGAGAAGCTTCTACTGCAATGATATCGCCCTTTCTAAGACGTAATTTATTAACGTTCTTATAGTATCCTTTACGGGTATTTTTAAAACGGACTTCTACCATATCTGATTCCAGTCCAGTTGCTGGAAAGTTTTCAAGGTAGTCGCTAGTATCAAGCTTGTTAGATCCAATGAGAGAACTATGCTCTTTTTCGGCTAAATCGCCTGTTGGGTTATAACATCCTCTGGTACAGTTTATATATTGTTTATCCATGTATTTCGAAAATAAAATATAAATTTTTCAAAATTAATGAAAATTACTTCTTAATCAATTTGATCAATTTTAACACCGTGTCGAGAAAAACTATCTTATCATTAGCATTTGACTCAATATGATAATGGGCTTTATTAAGTTCGTCCACTATTTGGTAAATATTATTCTGATTAATAAACGGAAAAAACTTCGATGAAAATTCCTGCTCTTGTGTTGTAAGCAATGCTAATTCAGGAACCTGACAGTTCATTACAAAATTTTCACGGATCAAGCGAATGGCATATAAAAGAAAACTTTTTTGGTTCTCCCGGCCAAGTCCAACTATTGATTCGCACCATTGCATCAATCCAAGCACATCTTTTGTCCAACATAACCGCATCAAACTGACGAAACTATCAAAGTTAAAACCATTTTTCTCATCATTTTGAAGCACTTGCAAAGCTTTAACATAATTGCCATCGGCTAAGTTTACAGCGTCGGAAACCTGTTGTTCGGAGTATGTAAATTTATTCTTAAAATAATCTATCAAATCTCCTTTGTTAATCTTAAGCACCTTTATCAATTGCGTGCGGGAAAGTATTGTAGAAAGCATAAATTCAGTGTGCTCTGCAACCAAAAGAAATAATGTTTTGTCAGGAGGCTCTTCAATCATTTTTAGCAGTTTATTGGCAGCAATAGTGTTCATCCTCTCGGGCATCCAGATTATCATAATTTTATAATCTGCCTCAAATGTTTTTAGATTAAGTTTACGAAGTATCTGCTGGCTTTCATTTTTACTTATAATCCCCTGTTTGTTTTCTACTTCAATAGTCACATACCATTGTAACAGGTTAAAATAGGGTGTTTGTAAAACCATATCGCGCCATTGAGCAATAAAATCGTCACTGACAGGCTCCTTGGTAATACTTTTAGTGGTTGCTACCGGAAAAACGAAATGAAGGTCCGGATGGATCAATTTTTGGTATTTATTACACGAAGGGCAAACACCACAAGAATCTTCATCAGTGCGGTTCGGACAATTAATGTACTGGGCATAAGCTATGGCAAGCGCGAGGTTACCACAACCTTCAGGGCCAAGAAAAAGCTGGGCGTGGGCAATTCGGTTCTCTTTCACGGATTGAATCAATCGTTGCTTTAACTCGTTCTGTCCAATAATTTCCCTGAAAAGCATCCCAATTTTATTGATTATTTTTGATTGAATATTGATTATTGACAGCAAAGGTAAACAGATTTTGTCTGCATCTAATCAATTGGTAAGTTTTCTTGTATAGACTGTAGGCTGAAGACTGCTAGCTTTATCGCTTGATTCGAATCAAAGCTCCTATCCTACAGTCTAATAGTCTACAGTCTATCTACCTAAAGTTAACTATTCTGTAATCCAAATAATTAGTGTTTGTCCTGGCGCAATAAAGTCAGACGAAAGCTTGTTCCACTGCCGAATATCGGCCAGGCGGCAATTATATTTCATGGCGATTTTGTGCAGAAAATCTCCTTTTGCAACAGTATAAACCATTTTGTGCATCCGGGCTTTCGATAGTGTATCAATAGCAGCAACCGACGATAAGATGCGATTTTCGAATGCCAAAAATTCAGAAACAAGGTTGCCGGGTAGGACTAAAAGTTGTTTTTTGCCGGTTTCGGGAATAATATCAAGTTTGTACCTGGGATTCAGAAACCTTAACTGATCAATAGAAAGGTGAATGTTTTCGGCAATTTGAGAAAAACTGATAGAATAGCCGATATAAAGGGTATCAATAAGCTCGTAAGTAAAAGCGGTTTTGGCAGGCTCAATATTGTATTCCTTGGCATAACTCATTATATAATTCATAGCTAAGAACGCGGGTACATAATTTTGGGTTTGTTCCGGCATGTAAGGTAAAATATCCCAAAGATTGGTTTTTCCACCGCTTCGCTCAATGGCATTTCTCACAACGCCCGGGCCTCCGTTGTATGCCGCCAATACCAAATCCCAATCCTGAAAAGTCTGATAAAGGTATTTAAAGTAACGGCAGGCTGCATCAGTTGATTTAAAAACGTCTCTGCGATCGTCAATATAAGATGTTATTTCAAGATCGAACATGCCCGCCGAATTGTACAAGAATTGCCACAGTCCTACTGCGCCTGAGGGAGACTTGGCCATAGGGTTAAGTCCTGATTCTACTACGGAAAGATATTTTAATTCAAGAGGAAGGTCGTATTTGTCAAGGTAATATTCAAATATAGGAAAGTAGAGTTTTGCAAGGCCAAGTATTTTTGAAGTTTCATTGCGTTGTTCGACTGTATATCGCTCAATATACTTTCTCACTAAAGCATTATATTCTAAATCTAATGGGGTTTTCTTATCGATCGCTGCAAAACGGTATTCATAAAACATGTCAGGGTATGCTGGAAAAGAATCTGCATTGGTTGAATTACTTCCAAAGCAGTCGCATAGTCTAAACAGCAGTATAGACAGAATCACAAGCGACACCCTCAGTTTTATCATACTGCTTAAAATAAAAAACCTGTCGCTTGAAAAAGAATTTCAACTGACAGGTTAATGAGTATTTGAAAAGATCTATTCTTTTTTAGTGTCCAGCCCTTGTTGAGCTTCTTCGTCCCCTTTAGCAGCCTTCTTAAACTCTTTGATACCTTGACCTAGTCCTTTCATAAATTCAGGTATTTTTTTGCCTCCAAAAAGAAGAAGTGCTAAAAATACTATTAATAGTATTTCCGAAAATCCAATTTTCCCCATAAATAAATTGATTGAATTTATAATAATAAATAATTTATAACCATAGAAATCATGTACAAAGCAAGAGATTTTTTATGACATACCCAAATGATGCCTAAAATAATTTTCTAATGTCGTTACCATTAGCAAATAATAACAACGAAAGCACAATTATCATACCTACAATTTGGGCATATTCCAGGAATTTGTCGCTAGGTTTGCGTCCGGTTATAATCTCATACAGAAGGAATGTCACGTGGCCACCATCCAAAGCAGGTATAGGCAGAATGTTTATAATAGCCAGTATAATAGAAAGAAAAGCAGTTAGGTTCCAGAAAGCCTCCCAGTCCCAAACCCCAGGGAATATCTTTCCAATGGAAATGAACCCTCCAATCGATTTATAAGCGTTCGTCTTTTTATTGAACAATAATTTGAATGATTTCAGGTAGGAATTCATTTTGCCGAATCCTTTTTGGATCCCGGCAGGAATGGACTCAAAAAAGCTATATTTAAGTTGTTTCAATTCAAATATGTCACTTAAACTTACGCCTCCAACTCCTATTAAACCGTTTGCAGGCACCTTAACCTTGATGACTACCGTATCGTTCCCTCGCAAAACACTAATTGCAACAGGATTATTCTTATAATTGAATACCTCAGCCCTAAATTCGTAGTAATAATCAATCTTCTCATCGCTGAATTTTACAATTTTATCTCCTTGTTGGAAACCTGCTTTAATAACTGCTGAGTCTTTAAGCAGTTTATCAACAACAAAAGGTATTTTTTGATGAATAACCCCTGAGTCTCTAATTACAAACAGTTTTGTGTCTCTATAAGCTATGCTTATAGAGACCGTATCTTTTCCACGCAATACACCGACAACAATAGGCCTTTCCTTATATTTAGCGAACGTGGATTTGAACTCGTCATAAAAATCAGTTTTTTTGCCGTTGAACTTGATAATTTTGTCCCCTTCTTTAATTCCGGCTTTCTTACCAGGGGATTTTTTTTCTAATTCACCAATTATGAAAGGAACACGGGGAGTAATAAACTCAGGATTTTTAAGCAATGAAGGAATAAGGGTTTCGGGCAGAGTAATATTAGTTATTTGCCCATTTCGCTCAACCTGAATGGTTTTATAATTATTCAAAACTATGTTAGGTACAATCTCGTAAAAATTATCAATTTTTTTATTATCAACTGAAATAATCTTGTCTCCATTTTTAAGTCCGGCCTTTATGGCAATCGAATCACACGTAACACCGTATTTGGCATTCCCGGTAGGTAAATATTCTTCACCCCAGGCAAATAAAACCATTGAGTAAATAAAAAGCGCAAGAATGAAGTTCACCAAGACTCCGCCAATCATAATAATAAGCCTTTGCCAAGTTGGTTTTGAACGAAATTCCCAAGGCTGGGGAGGTTGTTTTAACTGTTCCTTGTCGAGCGATTCATCGATCATCCCGGAAATCTTAACATAACCTCCAAGAGGAAGCCAACCAATACCGTATTCGGTTTCACCTTTTTTATATTTAAATAGGGAAAACCAGGGATCGAAAAACAAGTAAAATTTCTCTACCCTGGTTTTGAATATCTTTGCAAATGTAAAATGGCCTAATTCATGCAGAATTACAAGAATTGAAAGACTGAGTAATAATTGAGCTATTTTGATTGCTATTTCCATATATTTTATAATCCTTTAATCAATGAAAGGCTAAATTTTTTAGCCTCCTCGTTGGTCCGTTTATAATTTTCGTAATCAGGGTTTGCAATATAAGGTATTTTTTCGAGGGTTTTTTCAATAATGTCCGACATTTCGAAAAATCCTATTTTATCCTGCAAAAAAGCTTCTACAACAATTTCGTTTGCCGCATTGAGGACACAGGGCTGATTACCCCCTTCGTTAAGCGCTTTGAAAGCAAGGGTGAGGTTACGAAAGTTTTTAGTATTGGGTTGTTCAAAAGTAAGCGAAGGATATTTAGTAAAGTCGAATCGGGCGAAATTCGAATTTAAACGCTGAGGATAACCCAGGGCAACTTGAATAGGAAGGCGCATATCGGGCAATCCCATTTGGGCCTTGATGGAACCATCGCAAAACTGAACCATAGAGTGAATAATCGATTGCCGATGAACTATCACATCAATCTGTGCAGGTGCAAGATTGAACAGCCATCGGGCTTCAATAACTTCAAGACCTTTGTTCATCAAGGTTGCCGAATCGATTGTAATTTTGGCCCCCATCTCCCAACAGGGATGTTTTAAAGCTTCTTTTTTGGTAATTTTTTTCAGGTATTCAGCATCCTTATCAACAAAGGGACCTCCGGATGCAGTAAGAATTATTTTTTCAATGGAATCGTGTTCTTCCCCTTGTAAACATTGAAATATAGCCGAATGTTCCGAGTCGACTGGCAATATTTTCACTTTGTTTTCAGTGGCAAGTTTAGTGATAAGTTCACCTCCTACTACCAGCGTTTCTTTATTGGCAAGTGCAATATCCTTTTTCCACTTAATTGCATTAATAGTCGGCAATAAACCTGCATAACCAACCATTGCTGTGAGGACTAAATCAATGGTATCTAGTTTAACAATCTCGGCTATAGCGTCGAGTCCGGCCATCACTTGTATAGGGTAGTGAGTTAATGCTTCTTTCAAAAATTGGAACTTATTTTCATTACCAATAACAACAACCTTAGGAATAAATTTAATAGCTTGATTTATAAGTAATTCAACATTATTAAAGGCTGTAAGTACTTCTACGTCGAATTTGTCGGGATGACTATCAATAACATCAAGCGCCTGGCAGCCAATTGAACCTGTTGAACCAAGCAATGCAATTCGTTTTTTTCTTAATGAATTCATTCCTAACCTTAAAACGTATTCTGATCCTAGTTAAAAATAATGTACTCTGCAGGGTTAACCGGTTTCCCATTGTACCATAATTCGAAGTGCAAATGTGGGCCTGTTGTCAATTCACCCGAATTGCCTATTATTGCTATAGCGTCTCCAGCCTTTACCAGACTACCTACTTTTTTAAGGAGGTTGGCATTATGCTTATATACCGAAACTATGTTGTTTTGATGTTGTATCTGAATAATATAACCTGTTTCGAGCGTCCATGATGCTATGATAACAGTACCATCCAGTGTTGCCTTTACAACTTCATTAGGAGACCCCACAATATCAATACCATAATGATTTTCTTTGGCATTAAAACTATTTGTGATAATACCTTTTACCGGAGAAAAAAAGTGCATTTCAGAGATACTACTTTCAGGCTTATTGCGCACCGAAACCGAAAAATTAAATTGTTCTTCTTCTTCAATCCTCTGTCTCAAGAGCGAATCATGTACAGATTTGGTAAATGTTATGTTTTTGTAATTCTTGCCCGAGTCTTGGGCAGTCTCATATTTTATTGGTTCGCCTCCGGAAATGAGGGCATTCAGATTAATAAAATATTGATCCCGGATCCGAATTTGTTTTTCAAGTGAATCCAGGCGAATAGCATTAAGTACAATATTTCTTCTCATGTCTTCGTCAGGATAACCTGGAATAAATTCACGCAAAGGAGTAAAAGCAATCATCACAATAACTAAAGTAATAAGCAGAAGAGAAATGGTTCCAACCACAGAAAGTACATTAAGCAACGACAACCTCAAATGCCATACTTCCTCGAAGGTATTATCGTTAAAAAACACAAGTCTATACTTATGTTTTAGCTTATTCATCAATAATTTACTACGTTTCACTTTTTTTTCCGTGACCATGATTACTTAACTTATAAAACAACCAAAAGTAAAATCAATTCAAACAACTTTAATAGCTTTAGGTTCAGACATCCATAACCCGTGTTGTGTGCATAAACACATTGCTGTAAGACTCATAGACACTTCGGGTGCCACTATGTAAAAATCTACCTCGGGATTCCCGGGTTTATTCCCAAAAGTACCAGGCAGGAAGCGAGTTTCAGCTAATAATGTTTCGCGGTTCCATAGCTGCACATAACTAATGTAATGGTTAAAATCGTCGGGGTGAACATAATCGGTTCCTACCCTGACCTTAACCTGCAATTTATTTCCTTTCTTAACTTTACTGTCACAAATAATTACTGGGGTATGTCTGTCGAAATAATCCTTGCGAAGTTCTTTTTTTTCTTGCTCAATATCAATAGCTTTAAAAACCCGAGGCATAGAATTTCTCTCTTAAATTGGAATATTATTGCAAAAGTACAATTAATTTTTTGAGATTACTAAAAAGTAATATACATTTGCATTCGCAAAAAGAAATACATATAACACTTGTAACAAAGATGTATTGCGGAAGGTGAGCCATGAGAGCCTCTGGATTGGGCTCATATTCGTCAGCTGGCGGACGTCAGTTTGTCCCAATAGTAATCGGGAGGCCACAGTAAGTATTAAAGATGTTTGAAATATTGTAGAAACTAAGATATATTGCGGGGTGGAGCAGTGGTAGCTCGTTGGGCTCATAACCCAAAGGTCGTCAGTTCGAGTCTGGCCCCCGCTACAAAAAGCCTCTGAAAAGAGGCTTTCCTTTTTTATGCACTACACATACGTTTTATATTCCCGCTACTTCGATAAGATCTATTTTAAGGCTGAAGGCCTTATTTAATTTAGGGTATTTAATTATATCCTATGATCCTCCCGGATAATAGTACGGCTACCGCCGTCAAGGCTCTTGCTCCAATCCTTTGCAGGATAAATTTTCTTTATTTTGTCTAATTCACCAATATCTTTTAGCCTTTTGTATATGAGCTGCCAGGCGCAGGGCTGATTGGCATTAATTTCACATCTTTCTTCACGGGAACCTCCGCATGGTCCGTTCAACATGTGTTTTGCACAGCGGGTTACAGGACAAATGCCCCCAAAATCTGCCAATACACATTCGCCGCATTGCGCACATTTTTCCGTCCAAACACCTCTTGATTCGAGAATGCCTAAGAAAGCAGTGTCGAGTCCGGCATAAACAGGTTTATCCGGATAGCGCTCTGCTATGGCTTGCACCCCTGCCCCACAACCAAGAGAGAGAACAGCGTCGTTTTTCTTAATCTCCTCGGCAGCAGTTTCAATAAACACATTATCGCACTGGCGTTCAATGGTTAATTCATTAATTTTAATAACCGAACCTGCCTTTTTTGAGGCAATTCTTAACGCGGAGGATATCATGGATACTTCACGTTCGCCGCCTGCCAAACAAACCGTAACGCATGTTCCGCATCCCAGAACAAGAACATTTTTATGTCCGTTGATAATATCAATTAATACAGGAATCTTTTTTCGTTGAGCAACTATCATGTGTTTATCTCCTCTATGATTTTTTATTTTTTATTTTTAATTATCCATCGGCCATTGACTTTCGGCTTTTGTCTGTCAGTACTGCAAACTGCCTATTGCTTACTGCCTACTGCCAATGCCTTTATGGGATTCGGCCCCAACTGTTTAACAGTATCCACCATTTCGAATATAAACTGTACCAGATTCACTGCCCCAGCAGCTGAAACATTCACCATACGTAGGCGTTCTTTTTCTATACCACATTCTTCCAACATATCACGGACTGCATTAGCACGCCTTTTTGCAAAAAGGTTACCGTCAATAAAATGGCACCCTCCCTCCAGGCACCCGGCTATTAAAACGCCATCGGCGCCATTTTCAATGGCTTTCATATAATATTCGGTCTCCAATCTGCCTGTACAAGGTGTTCTAATAATTCGTACCCCTGCAGGATACTGAAGACGCATTGATCCGGCCAAATCAGCCGATGCATAAGCACAATAATGACAGCAAAAGACAAGAATTTTAGGCTCAAAATTGTTATCAGTCATAGTTTATATAGTTTCTGTTTCAAGTTCTTTAAATAATTCATCAATCATGATCTTGAAATGATCTGATCTGAAATGGTTTAGTTGTATGGCCTTTGCCGGACACTCAGCAGCACAAATACCACAGCCCATACATTTCGCGCTTTCGATTTCTGCTTTATGATCATAATTACATGTCGGTGCACCGAACGGACAGGCTTTTACACACGTCATGCATGAGATACATTTATCCTGATTAACAACAGACACCTGTGCGCCAACTTCGAGATGGGTTTTTGAAAGTATGGTAGCAGCCCTTGCAGCAGCGGCTTTCGCTTGTGAGATATTCTCATCAATCATCTTGGGCGAATGCGCTAATCCGCATAAGAACAAACCTTCAGTTGCAAAGTCCACTGGCCTTAATTTCATGTGGGCTTCCACATAAAACCCATTGGCATTAAGAGGTACCTTAAGCATATTGGAAATAACTTTGTTATCTTCATTGGCGTCAATTCCTGTGCTTAAAATCAGTTTATCGGCTTCAATAACAATCGATTCCTGAAAGTCTGGGCTATCGAATTTTACAGAACTTAATACACCATTTACATCGGAAACAACAGGTAAATTATTCTCATCATACCGTATAAAGACAACACCTGCTTCTCGGGCTTTTTTGTAATAGGTTTCCCTGAACCCATAAGTCCTGATATCTCTGTAAAGCACATATATGTTTGCAGTTGGATCTTCTTTTTTAATCTTTAATGCATTTTTAATGGCCATGGAGCAACAAATCCTGCTGCAATAGGGTTTTTCGCTGTTACGCGATCCGACGCATTGTATCATAACGTACGTCTGCCCGAGTTGCAGCTTATTTTTACCCAACTGAGCCTCAATCTCAACCTGCGTCATTACATTTTTAACAACCCCGTACTGATATTCACTGGTTTCGGCAGGTTTGGCCCCTGTTGCAACGATAATAGCACCGCAAGTAAATTCTTTGGGCTTATTATCCTTCAGTACTTTAACGTTGAAATGACCTATATGGCCTGTGACTCCTGTAACTTCGGTACTAAGGTGACTATCAATATTCCTGTGCGTGTTTACAGCTTCAATGAGGCCCTTTTTGAATTTATCCAGATTCTCGTTTTCCAATGTACTATTGACCAATGCAAGGTTACCACCTAACTGAGCTGATTTTTCTATTATTTCAACGTCAAATCCTTGTTCGGCTAGTGATAATGCAGCAGACATACCACTAACCCCGCCCCCTATTACAAGACCATTCTGAAGAATGGGTATTCTTTCACCTTCCAAAGGAGACAGGTTGTGAGCACGGGAGATAGACATCTTCACAAGCTCTATTGCCTTTTCCGTAGCTTTTTCAGGTTCGTTAGAATGTACCCATGAACATTGATCCCTGATGTTGGCTAATTCGAATAGATATGGATTTAATCCGGCTTCCCGTAAGGTCTCGCGAAATATCGGTTCATGTGTGCGAGGTGTACAGGATGCAACCACAACCCTGTTCAACCGGTTTTTTG
>Ga0182027_10006072_pt1 | contig 18201 bp, 17 predicted proteins | sample 712E1DmetaG_FD_121300 | JGI IMG/M metagenome (GOLD analysis project Ga0182027, IMG submission 121300) | Permafrost microbial communities from Stordalen Mire, Sweden - 712E1D metaG (Illumina Assembly) | ecosystem: Environmental > Terrestrial > Soil > Wetlands > Permafrost | place: Sweden... | reverse complement strand
GCGCGGTCTGGTCGCCGCCGCGAAGGCGGACTCACCGGTTCCCGTGGCGGTCGGGTTCGGTGTCAGCAGGCCGGCTCACGTCCGCATGCTCGTCAAGGCAGGCGCCGACGGAGTGATCGTGGCCTCAGCGCTCGTGGACGCGCTGGGCCCCGACGGCCGCGACACGGCCGCGCTGGGGCGGCTCGTCGGGGAGTTGCGCGGCGCCACCCGTCGCTGACGCCGGGCGGCCGCTGCGGCCGGTACGGCTCGGCCGATGGGAGTTCGCCGTCTGTTGACCTCAGGCGGCGGCCTTCTTCGACTTCTGGCTGCGCCGGGCCGGAGCGGTTCCCGCCCTGCCGGCCGCCTTTGCGGCACCATGGGCGCCGGCGCCGGCCATTACGGCCGGCCGCCCGCCCCCGCCCAGCATCTCGGCCCAGTCCTCGGCCCCGAGCGGCCTGGCGAAGAAGAACCCCTGGCCCAGCTCGCAGCCCAGGGTCCGGAGCGTCTCCGCCTGCTCGTCGAGTTCGATGCCCTCGGCCACGGTCTGGATCCGCATGGCCCGGCCCAGCTCGATGATGCCCCGAGCGATGGCCGACTCCGCGCCTTCATGGGCCACGTCGTCCACGAAGGACTTGTCGATCTTGACGATATCTATCGGGAAGCGACGGAGATGGCTCAGCGACGAGTACCCCGAACCGAAATCGTCCAGCGCGACGCGGACGCCCAGGTCTCGGATGTGGCCGAGGGCCGTGGCGGCAGCCTCGGGGTCGGCCATTATGACGGTCTCGGTCACCTCCAGGACCAGCCAGCTGGCACGGATGCCCGACTCGTCGACGGCCGCGGCCACTTCGTCGGCGATCACGTCGCGCACGAGCTGGCGGCTCGACAGGTTCACGTTCATGACGAAAGGCTCGCCGCCGCCGCGCAGTCGCTGCCACTCCGCCAGCTGCCGGCAGGCCTGGCGGAGGACCCAGCCGCCGAGCGGCACGATGAGACCGGTCTCCTCCGCCAGCGGGATGAATTCGAGCGGAAGCACCAGCCCTCGGGTCGGGTGCTGCCAGCGGACCAGGGCTTCGGCTCCGATGATCTCGCCGTTCTGGAGCCTGACGATCGGCTGGTAGTGGACGACGAACTCCTGGCGATCGATCGCCCGCCTCAGCTCGGCTTCCAGGCCCAGCTTCGCCACGATGGCGTCGTGCATGGCCGGCTCGAAGATCTCGAAGCAGGCCTTGCCCTTGGACTTGGCCGTGTACATCGCCACGTCGGCGTTGCGGAGGAGTTCTCCGGCCGTATCGCCATCATCGCCGACGGCGATGCCGATGCTCGCGCTGACGTAGACCTCCTGCCCGAGAACCCAGAACGGCGTGCCCAGGGCCGCCCGGATCCGCTCCGCGACTCGAGCCGCGGTGGTGACGTCGGCATCCTCGAGCAGAACGGCGAACTCATCGCCGCCGAGTCGAGCGCCGGTATCCTCGGCGCGCAGGACCGATCGGAGTCGATGCGCCGTCTCGACCAGGACGTGGTCGCCCGCGGCGTGGCCGAGGCTGTCGTTGATCGTCTTGAAGTTGTCCAGGTCAACGAAGAGCACGGCGATCTCGGACGAGCCGCGCCGGTCCAGGGCGTGCTCGACGCGCTCGCGGAAGAGGCTGCGATTGGCGAGCCTGGTAAGAGGGTCGTGGAAGGCCTGGAAGGTCAGCTTCTGCTCGAGGGCCTTGCGTTCCTGCAGGTCCCGCGTATTCAGGACCACACCCGAGGCATCGATGTCGCCGGTCCCGCTGCTGGCGACGGTCTCGACGGGGAGCCAGGTTCCATCGGACTGGCGGATGCGCCATTCGCCCGTGACGCGCCGCCCCGGAGAGGCCATGGCTCGACCGATCAGCGAGTCCAGCCCGGGCACGTCCTCCGGATGGGCGAGCTCGGCCAGCGGCATACCGAGCAATCGGCCCGACGACGATCGCAGGAGCCGTTCCACGGAGGGGCTCACGTAGTCGAGCTTGCCGCCGGCATCGACGGCCATGATGTAGTCAGAGGAGTTTCGGACGAGCCAGCCGAACCGGGCTTCGGTCCTGCGGCGGGCCTCTGCTCCGACGGAATCGCGGATGGTAAGGAACTCGCGGATCACGAGAATGGTTCCGAGGGCGACACAGGCGACGAGCAATGGGGCGCGGCCGTCCGGTCCACCACCGCCGGCCAGGGCGATGACTGCGTAGACGGCCAGCCAGAGCATGGAACCCAGCACGAAACGATCCGGTCTCGGCACGGCGTGGACCAGGTACCCGCGAAACGATCGCAGGCCCGGCTCGGCGTATCCGGAAACAGGATTGGTGGCCCGCGCGACAGCGTGGTGCTTGCTCATCCTTCCAAGGAGTCGGAAGTCGGGGGCGATTTCCTGATCACGACGGCCCCGGGCGGGGCTCGGATTCGGTGGGCTCCTCGATGGGTGCGCGGATCCGCTACGGCCTGGTCACGGACCGATCCGGCGGCTCAGCTCCTCGGCGCGCTCCCGTCGTCGCCCCGGTGCAGGAGGCGCCGGATGACCTTCGAGCGGCCGCCCGGCACCAGCCGGGCCGCGAGCGCCACGACCGCGGCCGCGACGAAGAGGCCGAGCAGCGCGGCGACCGTGCAGCCGCGGGTTCTGCGTCCTTCGAACCGGGGTTCCTTCATCGATCCCTCTCAAGCCGCCGTCCGGGCCCCGAGTCCGACTGTTCCAGTTCCTCGAGGCGCTTGATAGTCTCGATCAGCTGGCGGTAGAGCGCCAGCAGGGCGTCCTGCGGTAGTGGACCCTCGTTGGCCATTGCCACGCGGAACATGACCTCGCGCTCGCGCTCCGAGTCGGCGATAGGCCGCCCGTTTCGGGCCTTGGCTCTTCCGGCTTCGAGCCCGAGCCTGGCCCGGCGGTTGAGGAGGCCGACGATCTGGCCGTCCAGGGCGTCGATCTCGGATCGGAGGGCGTCCAGGTCGTCGGTCATCGGTCGTCGCCCCGGCCGGACCGGCCGGAGATGAAGTCCAGGGCCATGGCGTAACCGGCCACGCCCTTGCCTACGATTCGTTCCGTGGCGATGTCGTGCAGGTAGTTGACGTGGCGGAAAGCCTCTCGTGCCGCCGGATCGGAGATGTGGACTTCCACGAAGGGCCGGCCGATGCCCTTGAGCGCGTCCCGGAGAGAGACGCTGGTGTGGGTCAGCCCGGCGGCGTTGACGATCACCCAGTCGAAATCACGAACGTGCAGGCGGTCGATCAGGGCGCCTTCGTGGTTCGACTGGAAGCAGTCGATCTCCAGGCCGAGAGACGCTGCCCGCCGGCGCAGGCGGTCCTCTATCTCGGCCAGGGTGGTGTGGCCGTAGATCTCCGGCTCTCGCGTGCCCAGCAGGTTGAGGTTTGGGCCGTTGAGGACGAGCACACGCGTCATGACGGGCGGGCCTCCGATCGAACCGGCAGGGCCGTCCGGCGTCCGGCCACGGGCCCCAGGCGAAGGGCCGCCCTCAGGCCGGCTTCGAGGGCCCCGGGCGGAACGTCCGAACGGACGACCACGCCGCTCTCCGTCGGCAGGACCCAGTTGAGGCGGCCGAGGGCATGCTTCTTGTCGGTCGCCATGTGCTCCAGCACGGCTTCGCGCTTGACCGGCGGCGGCTCTACGGCGAGGCTCAGCCGATCGAGGAGCCGGTCGATTCGGCTGGCCCGCTCCGGCGTGGTCAGGCCCATCGCCAGGGCCATGGCGAAGGCGCCGCGCAAGCCGTAGGCGACGGCCTCGCCGTGCAGGACGGCCCGGTATCCAGCCGCCGCCTCGATGCCGTGGCCGATGGTGTGGCCCAGGTTCAGCGTCATGCGGACGTTGGCCTCGTGAGCGTCTGCGATCACGACCTCAACCTTGGCCCAGGCGCACCGTTCCACCATCTCGGCGACCGCTCCAGACTCGATCGCCTCGGTTCCGCCGTGGGCGAAGGCCTCGCCCTCTTGCTCCACCAGTTCGAGCAGGCGCTCGTCGCCCAGGACCGCCATCTTGACGACCTCGCCCAGGGCCGCCCGACGCTGCACGGTAGGGAGCGTGGCGTTGAACGATACGTCCGCGATGAAGGCGGCCGGCTGGTGGAAGGCGCCGACGAGGTTCTTGCCTTCGGGAATGTCGACGGCCGTCTTGCCGCCCAGCGCGGCGTCGATCTGGCCGACGAGCGTGGTTGGAACGTGGACCACCGGCACGCCGCGAAGGTACGTGGCCGCGACGAAGCCGGCCGCGTCCGTGAGGGCGCCGCCGCCGATGGCGACGAGGGTCTCCCGGCGGTCGACGTGGAGGCGCGCCAGCTCGCGACACGCTCCTTCGACCACGCGCATGCGCTTGGCCCTCTCGCCGCGCGGCAGAAGGACTCTCTCCAGGGGCCAGCCGGCGCCGGATAGGGCGGCGGCGATGCCGGCTCCGGCCGCTTCCCACGTTCGCGGCTCGGCGATGAGGATGGCCCGCCGGGCCTCGCCGCGCGTCAAAGCCGCGCCGACGGACGCGGCCGCCATGCCGTAGCCGATCTCCACGTGCCCGATCGCGGTCTCGGCCCGCAGCAGTGTCACGGCGACGTCGGGACCTGCGCCCATGCGGCCCTCTATGGCTCGCAGGATGGCGTCCAGGTTGACCGCTCCGTTCACCTGGAGAGCCGGAGCGTAGAAGCGGCGCCGATCCGCGGCCAGCTTCCGCAACGCCGCGACGGTGTCGCCGCCGGCCACGAGCGGCCGAACCCTGGCGCTCCTGTTGAGGCGGCCGGCGAGCATCTCCGGCGAACCGTCCAGCCAGACGGGGAAGCGGCCTCGATAGAGCAGCCAGCGGTTGCGTGGGTCGATGACCGCACCGCCGCCCGAGGCGATGACCCGCCGGAGCTCGGGGGCCGGGTCGGCCGGGCCGAGTGAAAGAACGGCCTCGCGCTCGCGGCGGCGGAACCCGGTCTCGCCCTCCTCGGCGAAGATCTCGGGCACGCGCCGGCCGGCTTGACGCTCGATCAGATCGTCCAGATCGACGAACCGGGCGTGGTGGCGGCCGGCCAGGCGGCGCCCGACGGCGCTCTTGCCGCTGCCCGGCAGGCCCACGAGCACCAGGTCCACGGCCTACTCGCTTTCGGCCGGGGCGGCGCCGCCGGGACGGCGAAGGGATGCCGGGCTAGCCCGAATGGCGCCTTTCGCCAGCCGCCCGCGGTATCGCGCCGCGTTGTCGAGCGTTTCGGCCAGAGAGTCGCCGCCGAACTTGTCGAGGACGGCGTCGGCCAGCGTCAGGCAGACCATCGCCTCGGCCACGACTCCGGCCGCCGGCACGACGCAGATGTCGCTCCGCTCGTAGTGGGCCTTCTCGACCGGCAGGCCGGTGATCAGGTCGGCCGAGGGCAGGGGACGGGGGAGTGTAGAGATCGGCTTCACCGCGCCCCTGATCACGATCGGCTGGCCGTTGGACATGCCGCCTTCCAGGCCACCCGCGTTGTTGGTCCGGCGGCCCCACTCACCGGCCTCGTCGCGGCCCTCGATCACGTCCATCACGGCCGACCCGGGCCGCCTCGTCTGCTCGAACCCGAGCCCGATCTCTACGCCCTTGACGATCGGGATGCTCATCACCGCGCCGGCCAGGGCTCCGTCGAGGCGACGGTCCCAGTGAACGTGGCTGCCCAGGCCGATCGGGAGGCCCGTGGCCACCACCTCGAAGACGCCGCCCATCGTGTCGCCGGCCGAACGGGCTTCGTCGATGCGGGCGACCATTCGCTCCTCGGCCGCCGGGTCTGGGCAGCGCAGCGGGCTCTCATCGGCCTCGGCGCGTGAGCGCGTGGCGCCGGCCGGATCCAGGGCGACGCCGCCAACCTCCGCCGTGTACGACCAGACCTCGATGCCGAGCCGGCCGATCAGCGCACGGGCCACGGCTCCGGCCGCGACGCGGGCCGCGGTCTCACGCGCCGAGGCGCGCTCGAGCACGTCGCGGACGTCATCGAAGCCGTACTTGACTGCTCCCGCCAGGTCGGCATGACCGGCCCGCAGGCGCGTGATTGGCGCCGCCTTCCTGTCGCCGGCCGCCGCCATCGCCGCCAGCTCGGCCGCTCCCGCATCGGTGAGCGGCTCGACCTGCATGACACGGGTCCAGTTGACCCAGTCGCGGTTGCGAATCAGCAACAGGATCGGCGAACCCAGGGTCAATCCGTGGCGGACGCCGCCGAGGATCTCCGCCCGGTCCTGTTCGATCGAGGTGCTGCGCGCGCCACGGCCGTAGCCGCGCTGCCGGCGGGCAAGGTCGATCTCGATCTGGTCGGCGGTGAGCGGCAGTCCGGCGGGAACGCCTTCTACTATCGCCCCCAGAGCGAGGCCGTGCGATTCTCCGGCGGTCAGGAATCGGAGACGGCCCATCCTGCGGCCGGCCTAGGCGGACTGTTCGGCGGCCGCACCACCGGCCGTGTCGTGCGAGCCGGCGGCCGCGCCGTTGACGGTGTCGTGCGGCCCGGCAGCCGCGCCGGCGGGACCCATGTCCACTGACAGTTCGCGCAGACCATGCTCGCGGGCCCGGTCCAACTCAGCCTGCATGACCTCGATAGGGGCCGGTCGGCCGGTCCACAGCTCGAAAGCGCGAGCCCCCTGCTGGAGCAGCATCAGCTCGCCGCCGAGGACGGTATCCCGAGCCGCAACCGCGTCCTTGAGCAGCTGGGTCAGGGGCGGGTTGTAGATGAGGTCGACGACGAACAGGTCCGGCGGCAGCAGCTCGGCCGGGATCGGCGTCTCGCCCGGGCCCATGCCCAGGGCCGTAGCGTTGACCAGAACCTTGGTCTTGGCCAGCTCCGCCTCCAGAACGGACTCGTGCCAGGGCATCGCCCGCAGGTCCATGTGCGAGGCGCTGCGGCTGAAGTGGCGGACCAGCCCCTCGGCCCGGTGGAGGTGGCGGTTGAAGACGACGATCCGCTGGAAGCCCTCCGTGATCAGCGCGCTGACGACCGCGCGGGCGGCACCGCCGGCCCCCAGGACGACGGCGTGACGGGGCATCTTCTGCCGGCCGACGACCTTGTCGAGGGCGGCCTTGAAGCCGGCCACGTCGGTGTTGTGACCGACGAGCTTCTTGCCGTCACGGGCGATGACGTTGACGGCGCCGGTCGCCTGGGCGTCCTCGGTGAGGCGGTCGACCAGCGACACGACGTGCTCCTTGTGCGGAATGGTCACGTTGGCGCCGAGGAAATCGTCGCCCCGGAGCTCCGCGATCGCCTCCGCCAGGTCGACCTGGCGGCGATCCCAGAGCTCGTACCGGGCGTCGATCCCCAGGGCATCGAAGGCAGCCTGCTGCATCCCGCCGGAGAAGGAATGGGCGACCGGATGGCCGATCAGGACGACTCGATTGGTCATGCTCGCAGCCTTTCCAGTTCGATGAAGAAGCTCGGGTAGGAGACGGCCGCGCTGTCGGCACGGTCGATCGAGGTCGACCCCGAGGCAATGAGGCCGGCCACGGCGAAGGTCATGGCCAGCCGGTGATCGTCGAGAGTCCGAGTCGGAGATCCGACGAGCCGAGTCGGTCCTTCTATCGTGATGTCGTCGCCATCGACGGCGACTCGTGCCCCCAGGGCGCTCAGCCCGCTCGCGATGCCGGCGATGCGGTCGGACTCCTTGTTCCTGAGTTCGCCGGCGCCGCGGATCGTGGTCCGGCCGCGCGCCTGGGTTGCGGCCAGGCACAGGATCGGGATCTCGTCTATAGCCGCTGCGACCTCGTCTGGGTCGAGATCGATGCCGCGGAGTTCGCTCGAACGGACTGTCAGGTCGGCCAGCGGTTCGCCGGCCTCGTCCGAGGCTCGGCCGGTCGGGCCTTCGCCGGCCGGGCGCTCCTGGATCCTGGCGCCCATTCGAACCAGGAAGTCGATGGCGGCCCGGCGCGTCGGATTGACGCCGACGTCGCGCAGGGTCAGTTCGGCATCGGGATGGATCGCGCCGGCGACCAGCCAGAAAGCGGCAGCCGAAGGATCGGCCGGGACTCGCTCGTCCACCGGTCGAAGCCGCACGCCACCCTCAAGAGTCCAGGCCACCGGACCGCCTCCCGAACTCGCCACCGGCTCGCGCCGGACCTCGATGCCGCGCGACCGGAGCATCCGCTCTGTGTGGTCTCGCGTGGCGACCGCCTCGCGCACCGTCGTGCGCCCTTCCGCGCGCAAGCCTGCCAGCAGAATCGCCGACTTGACCTGGGCGCTTGGTACGCGGGTCGTGAAGTCGATGGCGCCGAGCCTTTGGCGACCCATGACGACCAGCGGAGGGAGGGTGTCCGAGCGACGCGCATACAACGCCGCGCCCATGGAGCGCAGCGGTTCGATGATACGGGCCACCGGACGGCTCCGCAACGAAGCGTCGCCGTCCAGGACAGAGAAAAACGGCAGGCCGGCCAGGACCCCGGAGAGCAGTCGCAGGCTCGTCCCGGAATTGCGGCAGTCCAGCACGCTCTCGGGCTCGTGCAGGCCCTCCGCGCCCGGCGACGAGACTCGATAGTCGACGTTCAGGCCGTCGTCGCGGGCCCTCTCGACGGTCGCCCCAAGCGCGGCGACGATCCCGGCCGTAGCCTGGACGTCTCTCCCGTCGCCCGCGCCGGCGACGAGGCTGTCTCCTTCGGCGATGGCGGCCAGGATCAATGCCCGATGCGAGATGGACTTGTCGCCGGGCAGCCTCGGCTGGCCGCGCAGATGCGCGGCGTTCGAGACGGACCGGGACGACTCCCCGACGAGCGGCGACGCGTACATTGCCTAGTGCCTGGTCGCCCCGTCGACGTTGACCGCACCCATGGCGAATGGATCCTTGATCAGGGTTCGGACCATCTCGTGGATCTGGACCAGGGCGCCGGACATGTCGGCGAACTGGGCGAAGGTAATCGACTGCTCGCCGTCGGACCTGGCTTCGTCCGGGTTGGGATGGACCTCGACCATGATGCCGTCGGCGCCCGCCGCGACCGCGGCCAGGGCCATCGGCTTGACCAGCCAGCGCTTTCCGGTGGCGTGGGAAGGGTCGACGATCACGGGCAGGTGGGTCAGGTGGTGAAGCAGCGGCACCGCCGTGAGGTCGAGCGTGTTGCGCGTGTAGGTCTCGAAGGTCCGTATGCCCCTCTCGCACAGGATCACGTGCGGGTTGCCCGACGAGACGATGTACTCGGCGGCCATCAGCCACTCCTCGATCGTGGCCCCGAAACCGCGCTTGAGCATGACCGGTCGGCCCGCCTTGCCGACCGCCGTCAGCAGCGAGTAGTTCTGCATGTTGCGGGTGCCGACCTGGAGGATGTCGGAGTGCCTGGCGACCACGTCGACCTGGCTCGGCTCCATGACCTCGGTGATGGTGGGGAGGCCGGTCTCCTTGCTGGCCTCGGCCAGGTACTTGAGCCCCTCGACGCCCAGGCCCTGGAAGGCATACGGGCTGGTCCGCGGCTTGAAGGCGCCGCCGCGCAGGATGGTGGCGCCCGCCGCGGCCACCGCCCTGGCCGTTTCGAGCATCATCTCCCGGCCCTCAATGGAGCATGGCCCGGCCATGATGGTCAGGTTGCCGTTGCCTACCCTGGTGCCCAACACCTCGATGACGGTGTCGTCGGGATGCGATTCGCGGGAGGTCAACTTGAACGGCCTTGTGATCGGGGTCACTGACTCGACGCCGGGCATCACGGACAGCTTGCTCATCAGAAGGTCCCTCACCGGAGCCACATCGCCGAGGACCGCGATCACGACTCGCTGGGTCCCGTAATTGTCATGGGGCTGAAGCCCGTACTGGTGGAGCTGGTCGCGGACGTTGGTGGCTTCCTGCTCAGTGGCGCCCATCGACATCACGATGATCATCTGGCGGTCCTCTTGGGGGGCCCTGCCGGCTGCGGCCCAGGTCGGGCAACAAAAAAGCAGAGGCGATGCCTCTGCTCGCACCCGGCACGACCCGCGATCCCGGGCCTAGGCTCCGGGAACGGTCATGCCGGGTAGCGGTAAAAGTAAAGGATTCGTTCCATCTCGGTGCCCGCGACATTATCCGGCCGCGCGGCCGGTGTCAAATCGATTCCGTGCCGCGGACGGCCGGTTGCGGCCGCCGCGCATTGACCGCGGTGCTACGGCGATTCGCAGAGCGGGCGCGGCCGCAACTCCTCACGGTCCCGGGCGGGATCGGGCGCGGCCGTGCTTTCCGTGGAGGGTATCCCGATGGGCGATACGAAGCGAACCGCGCAGGGGAATGCCGGCGCTTTTCTCACGCCGGACATGGGCGGCGGCGGCGGGATGATCGCCGTCCCGATGGACCCCCTGCAAGTGGGTCCGGGCAAGCCGGGGCCGGGTGACGAATGGAAGATCCCGGCCAGGCCCGAAGACGAGGTCAAGGGCGCGGAGAGTCGGGCGCCCGAGCCCGTCCAGGTCGGTCATCGGTCGGGCTCGTTGTACCGGCTGACCCACAGGGGGTAACCGGCGGCGGTCGCCATCAGCTCCTGGCCGATGAGCCCCGCGCACCCTGGTGCCGGGGCGGGCGTCGGGATCCGACGGCGCACTTCGCCGGCCCGGCGGAAGTGGCCTGAAGAGGAAGATTGGCGCGCCCGGCGGGACTCGAACCCACGACCTTCAGGTCCGCAACCTGACGCTCTATCCACTGAGCTACGGGCGCGCGCCGCTGTGTCTCGATGCGGATGAACTGGCGGAGAGGGAGGGATTCGAACCCTCGAGGCAGGTTACCCCACCTGGCGGTTTAGCAAACCGCTGCACTAGACCGACTATGCGACCTCTCCGGGAGCCACAGCGGCCGGGATTCTAGCATGGCCGACCGCTGCCGCAGCAAGGGTTGCCACCGAGATCGTGCCCACCGCGCGGTGAGCGCGGCCCGCGGGCGCCTCGGCCGGCCGACTGCTGGCTGCGGCGGCCCTCGCGACTGCGGCGCAATGCTCCTGCCTGCGCGGGAGGCCGCGGGGGCGGCGGCCTGCGCCGCGGGCTGCGCCGCGGGCTCCTCGGTGCTCCGGACATGGTTTGGGGCGAGCGTCCGAAACCACGGCCCGCCCACCAGGACCCGCCGGCGAGCGTCCGATTCCTTGCGCAATAGCATCACCAGCGGTCGTACGCGAGTCGGCGGCTACCGGTGACGCCGGCCGCGGCCGCCATGACGGCTGCCGGGCCCGAACCACGCTCAAGCGGACAGTGCCGGGCGGAAAGCGAGAGTCTCGCCGGCGACCGGAGAGGCCGCGCGGCCGCATGACACTACTGGGAGTGCTGTAGCGCAAGAATCGACCATCGGAACGCCGCCGGACCGCCTCTGGGACCGCCTCCGGCGGGCCAACGTGGGCAAGGGTGCCAACGCCGGGCCGCAGCGTCAGGCCGCGGGCCGGCCGGGCCGGGAATCAGGCCAACGGAGATGTGCGCCCGCTCGGAACCCCGGTCGACTCAGCCCTCCGCCGGACCCTCCAGCTTGAACCGGACGAAGAGCCGAGTCACGAACCCCCCGCCGACTCCCTCGCGCTCGATGTCGGCCGGCTGGAGGCCGGCGTCGGTCGCGATTCGGGCCATCTCGGACGGCAGATACGCGAGCAGGCCCAGGTCGTAGATCAAGGCGACCCCGCCCGGGCGCAGCACGCGGGCGATCTCGGCGAACGCGTCCGCGGGCTCGGACCAGTGATGCAGGCTGAGTGTCGAGACGACGAGGTCGACCGACCCGTCGTCGAAAGGCAGGGCGGCCGCGTCGCCGACGATGAAGCGCAGCCTTCCATCCGTCGTGGCGTGCCGGCCGGCGAGGAGAAGCATGCTCGCCGAGAGGTCGATGCCGATTATCCGCGCGTCGCGCAGTCGCTGGGAGATCGCCACGACGAGGTCGCCCGTCCCGCAGCCCAGGTCCACGACGTGCGCCCGGCGGCTGAGGCCCCGGTCCGCTAGTTCGAGAGCCGCCTCCTCGGCCACCCGCCGATAGAGGCGCCCGAGGAATGGTGCGAAGAAACGGGCGTAGGTAGCTCCGCCCGGATCCGCGTGATTCTCGAGGCGAGCGTCGAGCCATCGTGCCACGGCGCGGCCGAGTCGCCGGCCTGGCCTGGTGAAGACGGCGAAGAAGCCGAAGACGAGGACCGCGGACAGGAGGCGGCGCCTGCGCTTGCCCGGCGGTGCGGCCGAAAGATCCCCGGATTCGCCCGGTTGCCTCTCGATTTCGGAGCCCTTCTTGCCGCGGCCGAGCCATTTCATTGGAGGTACCTGTCTGCTTTTCCGACGAGATCCTGAGGATAGGACCCAGGCCCGACGTGGATCCTGGGCAACCCGAGCCGGTTGGCCCAGGTTTCGGGGTTGCTGCTGGTCTGTATCACCGCCGTTTCGACGCCCGGCTCAAGGAATTGACAACGGGTCGCGGCATCTCCCTCATGACGGGTATTGTGAAGGCTGATCGTCCGTTTGGCGCGGTCCGAATGTCGGCACGGCGCCGCCGCGGGCCGGCCGCCGCGCCCTGTGCCACTACGGCGCGGGTGGGTCCGGCGAAGGTGGCGAGTCGGAAAGGAGCCCAATGGAGCGCATCGGGTTCGTGGGTCTGGGCACGATGGGCGCGCCGATGGCGGCCAACCTGCTTCGCGCCGGAGCGACTCTGACGGTCTGGAACCGGACGCCGGGGAGGACGTCGGCGCTCCTGGAGATGGGCGCGGTCGAGGCCTCCTCACCCGCCGCCGTGGCGGCTCGTTCGGACGTGACGGTCGTCTGCGTCTCCGACACGCCCGACGTCGAGGCCGTGATGTTCGGCCCGGCCGGCATCGCCGCCGGTGCCCGAAGCGGCAGTCTGGTCGTCGACTGTTCGACGATCTCGCCTGCGGCCACGCGGGAATCCGGTCGCAGGCTGGCCGGAGGCGGGGTCGGCCTCGTGGACGCACCGGTCTCCGGTGGTTCGGAGGGGGCGCGCCTGGGCACGTTGACCATGTTCGTCGGAGGCATGGAGGCGGATGTGGCCAGGGCCCGGCCCGTCCTGGAGGCAATGGGCAAGACCATCACTCACGTTGGCCAGCTCGGCAACGGCCAGGCCGCCAAGGCCGTCAACCAGGTGATCATCAGCGGCACGTACCTTGGAGTGGCCGAGGGGATCGTGCTGGGCATCGAGGCTGGGCTCGATCCGGGCCGGCTCGTCGAGGCTCTTTCGGCCGGCGCGGCGCAGAGCTGGGTCCTGGTCAACCGCAGCGGCCGGATGATCGACGATCGGTATCCGCTCGGCCTCCGCCTGGCCCTGCATCGAAAAGACCTCGGAATCGCTCTCGAGATGGCCCGTGAATTGGGACTGGACCTGCCCGTCGCCGAGCTGACGGCCGCGATCGAGGACGGTCTCGCGTCGACGGGACACGCGGACGAAGACATGTCGATCCTCGCCCACGCGATCCGCGCCATGCGAAACGCGTCGCCGCGAGCGTGACGTCAACGTCCCGGCCTCATCGGTCCGGGGCGCGGGCCATTCGGCCGGGGCGACGCGACCGTTCGAGCGGGGCTCGGGCGGCGCGATGCCGCAGGCCGGCCATTCGCGCGGGACGCCGGCGGCTCGGGCCCGGCCCTCCGGGTCCGACGGGCAGGCATTCAGGCTCCATCGGCCCCAACGACCCCACGGACCGGGGCCACGGGCCTGTATGATCCCGGCATGAACTACGAGCTGTTCATGGGAGAGGCTCTCGCCGAGGCGCAAATAGCGCTGGATCAGGGCAAGGCACCGATCGGCGCCGTGGCCGTCGTCAACGACGCGATGGTGGCCCGGGCCCACGACCGGGTCCAGGAGTCCAACGACCCCACCGCCCATGCCGTCGTCGTCGCCCTGCGCGAGGCAAGTCGCAAGCTCGGTCGCGACCGGCTCGCCGACGCCACGATCTTCGTCACCCGCGAGCCCTGCCCGATGTGCGTCGGAGCCCTGCTTGCCAGCGACGTCGAGGCTCTGGTCTTTGCCGTGCCGAACCAGATCGACGGCGCCGCCGGCACCGTGATGCAGCTGGCGCAGGACCTGAGGCTGGCTCGCAAGCTCAAGGTCGTCAGTGGCATCCGCTGCGAGGAAGCCGAGGAACTCTTCGCCCAGACGGGATCGGTCGAACTGCTGCGCTCGGCCGAGAGGCTCAGGCCTGCCCTCAGCTGACAGAGCAGCGGCTGAGGCGCTCTCGAAACAGCCGTGACGGCAACCGGCGGCATCGTTGGGCGGCGCGCGGGCAGGCATCACCTACCGCTCCAACCCGACCAGTCGAGCCCGACGTCACCTCTGCTATTCTCTCGCGCGGAGAGGTGTCCGAGTGGTTGATGGTGCCGCTCTCGAAAAGCGGTGTGCGAGAGCACCGTGGGTTCGAATCCCACCCTCTCCGCCACTCCTGGTCCAGGGCCCGCCGGAGCGGGCGCGTCGCCGGCCTGGCCCGCAGGCGACGTTTTTGCCGGTCGTCGAAGCCGGCAGCGCCGCCCATCGAGGGCTGTCGCCGCGGAGAGGTCGCCTAGTGGCCTAGGGCGCCGCACTGGAAATGCGGTATGGCGCAAGCCATCGAGGGTTCAAATCCCTCCCTCTCCGCCACCGTCCGTGGCCCCGCCGGAGCGCAGCCGATCCCCGGGTTCAATCGGCCTTCGAGAGCGCTCACCCCGGCCTGCTATGATTCCCGGGCCGTGCTAGGCGGGGAACTAGCGGTGCCCTGTAACCTGCAATCCGCTCCAGCAGGGCTGAATTCCCTCCCCGAGGTCTCCGCTCTCGAATGCCGCCGCTCCTGGTGACGTTGAGGGCCGGGTCCCGCGCAGCGTCGGCTCGTGAACCGTGTCAGGTCCGGAAGGAAGCAGCACTAAACGATGATCGTCGGGTGCCGCGGTTCGGCCTGGTCTGAGCCATCTCTTGCGGTGGGCGCGGAAGCGACGGATCGAAGGAGGGTGCACGGCGCTCGCATTCGCGGTCGCGCGATTCGCTCGGCCGACTCGTCTTTCGGTTCGCCAACACCGGCAGGAGTGCCGTGAGTTCGACCCCACCGCATCAGGCCATCTATCGACGCTGGCGGGCCCAGACCTTCGACCAGATCATCGGGCAGGGCGCCGTCGTCGAGACTCTGCGCAACGGCGTGCGCTCCGGCCGGACCTCCCATGCCTATCTCTTCGTCGGGCCGCGCGGCACCGGCAAGACTTCGCTCGCTCGCATCCTGGCCAAGGCACTCAACTGCCCTAACCTGCGCGACGGCGAGCCCTGCGACGTCTGCCCGTCGTGCGTGGCCATCCGCGAGGGCCGGGCCCTGGACGTCCAGGAGTTCGACGCGGCCTCCAACAACACCGTCGGAGACATGCGCGATCTGCTGCCGCGCGTCTTCACCGCGCCGTCGGACCTGCGCCGCAAGGTCTTCATCGTCGATGAGGTCCAGCGCATCACCCAGGGCTGGGACGTGCTCCTCAAGACGCTCGAAGAACCGCCCGATCACGCGGTCTTCGTCTTCTGCACGACCGACAGCAGCGGTATCCGACCGGCCGTGCTGTCCCGCGTCCAGCGTTTCGACTTCAGGCGGCTGACCGTGGCCGAGATCGCCGGCAAGCTTCGGACGATCCTCAAGACGGACGGTCGAACGGCTCAGCCCGAGGCGATCGACCTCATCGCCCGCCTGGCGGCAGGGGGCATGCGGGACGCCGAGTCGATGCTCGACCAGCTCCTCGCGACCGACTCCGGAGCTCTCACGGCCGACCGGGTCCGCGAAGTCCTGGGCCTGGTCGACGAGGAGACGATCGAGACCTTCCTGGTTGCCCTCGTGTCGGGCGATGCCGTGGCGGGGATCGAGCTGCTCGATGGGCTGGAGGAGCGCGGCCGCGACCTGCGGGCATTCATCGAGCAAGCCGTCGAACGGCTCCGCGCAGCCCTGATCGCATCGCTGGGGCCCGCGACGCAGGCCGGCATCGCCGCGGCCGGGCCCGCGACCCTGGCCGCCGCCGCTCGGCGTCTGGCTTCGATCGATCCGACCCACCCGGGCCCCGGGGGCCTGCGCCTCCAGCTCGAGCTCGCTCTCCTTGCGCCGGTGGAGATCAGGGCCGCGGGACTGCCGCCCTTCCCGGGGGCGGACTCGCCTCGCGGCGCGAGTCCGTCGGGTGGAGCCGTGAGGCCGGCGGCCCCGGTCGTCGCCCGGAGACCTGCCGCGAGACCGGTCCCTGCCACGCCGCCGGGCATCGAACCGACCGTGCCACCCACGCGCTCCGTGCCGGCTGCCCGGCCTCGCGCCGCTGCGAAGCCCGACCTGGGCGCCCACCATGCCCCGTCGTCCGCGTCCGGTGGAACCGCGCCCGGGAGTCCGGATACTCCGTCCTCGGAAGCGCCGCCGGCCGGTAGCGCGCGTACCGGGCCAACCCTGCAGATGCTCCTGGAGCGGTGGGCCGAGATCGTCGAGGTCATAAGCAAGAACCCGCCGACCAGGCCCCTCATCGTGGCCTGCCGCCCGGTCGGAGTCGAAGGTTCCGTCGTCACGCTCGGGTTCCCCGAGGCGCAGTCCTTCTTCAAGGACGTGGCGGAGCGGCGCCGGGCCATCCTGGAGGACGGAGTCAGCCGGGTTCTTGGCATCCCGGTCTCCGTTCGATGTGTGGCCGCGAACGTGGAAGTCTCGCCGCTCCCCGCCGACCCGGACAGCGCGAGGTTGTTGACGGAGTTCCGCCGGATCTACGGCGACGACGTGGTCGACGTCTCCGACGTCGAATAGACGATCGCCGTCGGGCGGTCGATCCCTTCGTTGCCTTCTGCGCCCTCGCTCACGCACGCTCAAGTGCGCTCGCTGCGGTGCTCGGCGGCGCCTCGGCCTCGGCGCGCCGGACGGCGATCGGGATCCGTGGCGGCTCGGCCGGCCGGCCGACGCCTTCGTTGCCTTCTGCGCCCTCGCTCGGGCAGGTTCGGGTCCGCCCCGACGCTCCGGGCCTCGCTTGCCTTCGCTTCGACGCCGCCGGTCGGGCGTGCAACCGGGCGCGGTTTCGGCCAGACTTCGGTGCGAGCGATGGACGCTCGCGTCCAGCGTCGTCAGGAGGAAGTAAGACATGGGCATGGCGAACCTGCAGCGGATGGCGATGCAGATGCAGCAGGAAATGCTGCGAGTCCAGAACGAGCTGGCCGCGACCAACGTCGACGGCTCGGCCGGCGGCGGGGTGGTGAAGGCCGTCGTCACCGGAAAGCAGGAGCTCGTCAGCGTCACGATCGACCCGTCGGCCGTGGATCCCACCGACGTCGAGATGCTGCAGGACCTCATCGTGGCCGCCGTCAACGACGCGTTGCGCGCCGCCCGCGAGCTGGGCGAGGCCAAGATGGCGGCCGTCACCGGCGGGCTCCGCCTGCCCGGAATGTAGTTCCCGGCCGTGGCTGCACCCATGATCGAGCCGGTGGCCCGGCTCATCGAAGCCTTCGGCCGGCTGCCCGGGATCGGGCCGAAGACGGCCTCCCGGCTGACCTTCCATCTCCTGCGCGCCCCGGAGACCGAGGCGCGGGCTCTGGCGGCGGCCTTGATCGCCGTCCGCGACCAGGTCGTCTTCTGTGAGCGCTGCTTCAACATCAGCGACCGGCCGGTCTGCGCGATCTGTGACGATCCGCGACGCGACGCGACGCGCCTGTGCGTCGTCGAGGAGCCGTTGGACGTGCTGGCCCTGGAGCGAACCGGTGAGTTCAAGGGGCTGTACCACGTCCTGCACGGGGCGATCTCGCCGATCGACGGCGTGGGTCCGGAGAGGCTGAAGATCCGACAGCTGCTCGAACGGGCCGAGGAAGCGGCGCACGCGGGGGAGCGCTTCGAAGAGGTGGTCATCGCCACGAATCCCACGCTGGAGGGTGAGGCCACGGCTATGTACCTCGCCGAGCGCCTGGAGCCCCTCGTCGGCAGCGTGACGCGCATCGCTCGCGGTCTGCCCGTCGGCGGCGACCTCGAGTATGCCGACGAAGTTACGCTGATCCGAGCCCTCCAGGGCCGGCGGGCGATCTGATGTCTTCCCGCCAGTGCGCCGGCGCAGATGCCTCACCTTCGGCAGCCGGCCCTGCCGCCTCACGTGGCCACTCGGCACCACCCGGGGTCATGGGCCGATCCGACCCGCGCGGCGCCGTCGGCCGGCCTCTCCCGCTTGAAATCGTGCTCGCCGCTCATCTCTGGGGTGCCTCATGAGTCAGCTCATCAACGAGATACTGCTTCGCCTCGCCAAGATCGTCGCGGCCGGAATACTCGGCGCGATCCTGTATTTGATCGCCGTTGGACCTCTCGGCGTCGCGGCGTCGTTCGAGCTGGCGGCCCTGTGCTGGATCTCGGCGGCCGTAGCCCTGCTGCTGGCCGAGAGCAGCCCGATCTAG
>Ga0182027_10006071_pt1 | contig 18202 bp, 30 predicted proteins | sample 712E1DmetaG_FD_121300 | JGI IMG/M metagenome (GOLD analysis project Ga0182027, IMG submission 121300) | Permafrost microbial communities from Stordalen Mire, Sweden - 712E1D metaG (Illumina Assembly) | ecosystem: Environmental > Terrestrial > Soil > Wetlands > Permafrost | place: Sweden... | reverse complement strand
TAAAACTTCTCTAGATTTCATTAATTTTTTTATTTATATATTATTATAAAATATATTAAAACTGCTACTTATTGTAATATATTAAAATATTTTAAAATAAATTATATTTTATATTTAGGTGTTCTTATTCATAATTATATCCGAGCAGTGGGTATTTGTTACTCTTTGCCTTGTTCTTATTTTCCTTATATAACATCACATTGTTAAGCGCCTCATTTGCATCATCCTTGTCTATGTGATTGTCTGTGGCCTTTATGATGTCATCTATACACTTCTTTAGTTTGCTGAAAGCCTCATCAAACTTGAAGCCCTTTGTTGTCAAGTCTATCCCTGTAAGGTTGTGTTCTATCTCCTCAACGTAAAACTTCACATCCAATGTCTTGTCCTTGACATCCTCTCTATTGAATGGTATCTCCAGCGCAGAGAACCTAGCTTCGTTGAGTGATTCATCTATCTTATCATAGCCCAAGATCTTGATAAGCGTGGAGTATTCATCACCTGTTGCAATGGCGATTAGATCATCTCCCTTATCAATTATACGGTGTGACGCATTCTTGCTCAAAGATGATTTTAGTTTTTCTTTGATAGATATCAGGTATTTTCTAAACTTATCAAATTCACCAAAACTGTCATTTTCATTTACTTGTCTTGCTCTCATTATGTTTATTTATTTTTGTGATGTCTTTTATTTATATATTATTTTGCGTTCAAAATTTTATTCATTCAAATCAGTTATGACCAGGTCCGAGAACCCATCCTTCTTCTCTATCTCTATCTTCTTATCAAAGAACTCAGTCGGAAGCAAGCTATGGTTTATGATGAATATGTTCATGTTGAGTTCCTTCGCGGTGTTCTTCAATATGCCAACCACATCGTATATCTTGTCCGAGTCCAAACTACTCAACACCTCATCCAACATGAATATGTTTAGTGATGGGTACTTCCTCTTTAACATCCTCATTATGGATATCAACACCGCCAAGTCGCAGGACTTTTTCTCCCCTGTGCTCAGTGTCTCCACGCTTATGTTCATACCCAGGTACTCGAGTATGGGTTCAAAGTCCGAGTTGAAACACAAGGTGTATGGGAAGTGTAGCTCACCAAGCGTGAACTCTATCTCCTTGTTCAATATTGGTAGGTAACTCTCCAGTATCTTTTTCTTCACACCTGCATCGCTATATAACTGTTCCAATATGGCAATGTATTTGTAATCATCACCATGTTTGTCCTTGTTGATCTCCCTCTGTTTCAGGCTCTCAGTGTTTGATGATATGATGTTCTTTATGCTATCAAACTCCTCAGACTTGTTTATCTTTAACTTGTTGAGTTCTGCCTCCATTGTTCTACATGCAGAGTTCACCTGTATGATGAACTCGTTTATCTTTCCGATGCCATCATTGAGTTTGTTTAGCGCAGTTGTGTATTTCGTTTCTCCATCCTTGAGGTTCTCCAGTTCTTGTCTCTTTGACCCTATGTTGTCATTTAGCTCTCCCTTTATGAGGTCAAACCTTGTCTCCGAGAATGGTGTGCTACAGGTTGGACACTTGTCTTGATTGAATAGATCTATCTGTTCTTCGAGGTGTCTTATCTGTGTGTTTATGTTGTTTCTCTGTTGTATGAATATGTTATATGATCTGGATATCTCATTCTTTTTGTTGTTATATTCAGTGAGTTTCTTATAGCCCTCTTCTAGTTTTGGTTTAAACTTTGTCAGTTCCTTTGTTATCTCCAAGACTCTCTTCTCTGTGTTCTTTGTGACCCTGCTCTTTAACTTTTCCAGTTCCTTGACAGCATGGTCTATGTTTCTCTTCAGTGTCACCATCTCTCTGTCAAATAGGTCCATGTTTAACTTGATGTCCCTGAGGTCCGCTTTCACAAGCGAGTTCATCCTGTTGAGTATCTCCATCGCAAACAACTTATCTATGATGATACGCTTGTCATGCGGGTTCATTGTCAAGAAACTTTTAAATTCATTTATGGATAAAGAAACTATGTTAGTGAATATATGATAAGGAAGTTGTACAACTTCATCCTCTAAATATGCTTGATAATTTAGGATGCCACTCTTTCCAATATCTTCCAATTCTCCTTCATCAATTCTCTTATAAACTGTTAAAGAAGATGGCGAAAAAGTTCTTTCTATGATTATCTCAGTAGATGGATTTATTTGGATGGACCCACGTATTTCTGCGTGATGATTCATCCTATTTGCAATATCTTCCTTTTTTAATCTATCTAACTTTCCATAAAATAAAAGTTTGGGCAGGTTGACAAAGAATGACTTACCTGTACCAACTTTTCCATATATCTGTGTTAGCGCACCCTCATTACTAAATTCTATTTCATGTAAATTGTGTCCAAATGGGCCAATATTCCTAAATTCTATTTTTTTTAATTGCATATTATAAATTTAGAAACTTTAATAAATTTTATAAGAATCATATTTCATTTTTTACATTTTATCACATTGACTGCTTTAGACAATAACTCTTCTATCGTTTTATTCTCATTCTCAAACCTACAGTCGCTCTCATATAAAATATAAAGATCTTCACCGAGAGTATCAGCGACATTCTTTAGATTATCAAAATCGTGTGTAACATTGATATCTCCATACCACACCTTACCGTTAGATTTGGTCAATATGTTTGCGTTGAATATTATCACATCATCTGGGTGTGAGTCCCTGTATGCTGATTTAGAAAACCCAAGCAACCTACCCATTGGAAGGTTGTTATAATTAAATAGAGCTACATACTCTGTCTTTTTAAATTCGCTTTGCATATCTATACGTATTTATGTTTACAATTTATTACCACATTTTCTCTTCTGTTAGCACCATTCTTTATGATCTTCTTTATCTCTTTTTGCATTTCTCTCTTATTTACACAGTGTGGTATGTTATCCTTCATTCTAATCTTGGATATCAATATGAGTCTTATCATATCACTTAATTTATGATATCATCTTCATTTTTTGACGCCAATTCATAGTACTTTTTATTGAGCAATTTCAACTTTATTAAAGTTTCCATTTGGTGTCCCAGATCACCAAGACTCATCTCCAACAATGACAAAATGTCCCTGATATTTATGGCGTCTGACAACTCATTCAAAGATTCATCAAGCTTTTTCTTCTCACCCGTTGTCTCTATCTTCTTATACTTACATTTTGCTAAGATGGATATGAATTTTGATAGATTGAATATGTGTATGTACTTGTCTGGGACTATGATATCTGTGTAATTGTTGTTAAATATCTTATAGGAGTCTTTTAATTTATACTCTAGGATGTCTTCAAGCTTTATCCTTTGGAAGACTGGTGAATATTCATTCTTTGTGAACTGTAACTCGTTCTTCAACGGATCAAAATAGTATAGGCCCTTGTGGTTCCCTATGTCAGAACGTTTGGTGTGATATGGAGAGCCTATGTAGATGAACTTGTTGTTCATCTCCTGTCTCTTATGTATGTGACCAGAGAAGACCCTCTTTATGCCCTTGATCTTTGTGAAATCTGTGCCCTTCTTTATCTCTTTTCCATTATCATAGTTGAAGTTTATCATGTCTGTGTGTGCAAAGATGTAATCGACCTTGTTTGCCTTTGCATAGTTCTCTTCAGCATCATTGTCTCCAACCCACGGGAGCAGAAGAATGGTGGAGTTGTTATCAGTTATGACCACCGGTTTCTCATACACATAAACGTTGGGTATGAACCTGAATGCAACGAGTGAGTTTATGTCAGTGTCTGTCTTTTTTGCTATATCATGGTTGCCGACCATGATATGAACCGGTAATATCTCACTCAGGTCTATGATAATATCTATGACATGGTTTAAAACCGTTATGTCTAGATATTGTCTCGAGTCAAAAACATCCCCACATATACACAGTACATCATCATCCTGTTTGTTATCTTTTAGATATGGGATGTAGAAATCTGTGAAAAAAGACACCTGGTTAGATAACCACTCGACTGAATTGTTCCTTACGCCGAAATGAGTGTCGGCCAACATGAAAATATGATTATAATTAACTATTCGTGTAGGAACTTTAAAATCACTCAAATTCATAAATTAAGAATGCATTTGTTAAAAATTTATTATCTTTTATATAACGAGAAAGACTTAAAGTTTTCTCATGTGATGTTTATTTTACTCTCCTGTGTAATTACCTGTTCTATCTTTGTATCGTTTATCTAATTCCACTTCATTCTTTCTCTTCTCTTTGGATATGAATGTTACCTTTGGGGTGCTAAGGAAACCACCATCCTCTATGTTCCATTCAACATCCGTGTCATGTTTTTGCACATCCACTATGGCTTTCAAGAGATCATCAAGGTTTCTATATTCCCTTGAGCTTTCATATTTGATGATATATCTATCATTGATGTATTCTATCGATGGACCCTGGACGCAATGTGTCTTATAAAACAATTTCTTTGTTTCGTCTAATATGGTTGGAAACAGTATGTTATTTTTGCTCAGATATTCATTTACAGATCTTGCTCTCATATGAATTGTTTATTTTTATTTATCCGAAGACTATGATATTACGTCGAACATCACAGAGTGTTAACACATCTTTAGCTTTAAATTGGGTTACGTTATCTCCACAATAAAAATCTTGATTTACAAAGATTGGACATCCTTCTAAAGATTCTAGTTTGTTATGCGCACAATTAAACCACCCGTCCACGTGTTTTGGACAACCTCTCAATGATATTAGAAAGTTTCCACCACAATCAAAGTATTTTGTTATATGATTGAATTGAATGAAATCGGGAAACTCTGTTAAATCTATGTGATGTATCTCAACTTTACCATCAACGTCTATCATGCAGTCATCATTGATGGTGTAATTCTTAACTTCCATCTCATCTAACCAATCTTCAATCATCTTTCTTCTACCTATTCCCAAGGCACCCAATGGATTATCCATCTTCTTTTGGAAGTTCATTTCATTCAAAGATTCTTTCACAATTCTCATCAAAAATGTATCTTTATCTTATATATTTTTGTTTAAAACAATTTTTTACACTTTATCTTATCGTTCAATCCGTATTTCTCAGAGAGCTCTCGTAGCAAAGCTTCCTTGTCTAATACACTTATGCTCTGGTACAGTTGTTCATAGTTTATCTGGAAGAACTCAGCAATCCCTATGAACATCTCCATGCTAGAATATTTCTTTGACATGGTCAATCTCTCCTTAAAGTAGTAGTATATCTGTACCAACTCGTTCTTGTCCACACGTTTGGTTTTCTTATACTTGTTGAAATAGGGTGATTTTTCAAACAGTTCATATAGTTCCTCTTCGAGCATCTTCAGCGTCCTATACTCTATGAGATCATCGCTAAGTTGGTCCTGGTATAGATCCGTGACACTGTTATGAACTTTGATCTGTCCCGAGAATGCTTCAAAATCTAGGGCACCTGTGTTGTAACTGTTGTTTATAATTTTATCTTCATGCATGTTTATTTTTGTTTATTTTTATTTTTAGTTTCATTAAAACAGTTCGCTTCCAGTTATCGGTGTGTCTATCTTATTACTTATTGCTGCGTCTAACATAGATTGTGTTGTCTTTGGACCCCTTGGGTGTTTCTGTGCACCTAACATGTGGTTGACCTGGAACTCACAGTCCTGTATGTTTGAGTACCTATCCTCCTCTATCCGACCATACTTCCAGTCTATGGTGTATCTCTTCTTTGTGTTCTCATATCCCGCAACACGGTCTGCTAGACACTTAAGATAGTATTCGCCCTTTGCTTTCATCACTGGATCAGTTATGATAGCAAACAAGAGATCAACCGTGAATAACAGTCCTATAGATTCTGATGTGTTAGACAATGTTGGATCAGAGTTTTCAAGCCCATCTCTGTTGACCTGTGTTACTGATATAACACTCCAATTGTTTATTTGGCCCATCGCTCTGATATCCTCCGCAATCTGTTTTATCTTTGTGTATGTGTTCTCTGTGTTAGGGTTCCTCCAGTTCTTCATGATGTTTATATAATCAATGAACACATTATCAAACTTATAACCCAATATCTCTTCAGCTTTCAGTAGATAGGATGAGATATCATTAGATGATGCAGTTGAAGCCGGAAACTCTTTTATGTGTAAACTACCCATTGGGGATATCGAAGACTGTCTAAGGTTGGATAGTTTCTCTTTAAGTGAAGATTGATCCTTTGTTAATTCTTCATAATCATCAAGTGTAACATTCAACAGGTTTGAACCTATACGCATATTGACTAGTTCCTGTTGTAATTCCAGTGTTATGTATGCTGTGTTGTTCCCTTGTTTAACAGATTGTGCAGCAAGGTTACACAACCACCATGTTTTGCCACTCTTGGTGGGACCCATAAACACAACCAATGATCCTTTAAAATATCCTCCCTTCATACACAAATCTAAATAATCATAACCTGAACTAGTCCTTGCCAAACGGGTTTGCATATGAGACTTTGCATCAAAGAAATCTGCTCCAATATCAAACTTAAAATCTATGGCAGTCTCCGTTGTCAACATGTGTCTGACTTTCTCAACGACAGATGAAGCATTCTCTGCATTGACCGCCGTTGTCTTCATGTACGCTATGGACTTCCTCATGACATGATCAAGGTTCCTCATCTGTATCCATGCGCCTATGTTGTCAGTCAGCCACTGGTCATCATACTGTGTCATGAGTGATTTGGTGTTGTACAACGCAGTGATCACGTCATCACTATATTTTTCAGACAACAACTTTAATTTGACAAGTTCTATCAATTGTTCTCTTGTTGGAGCCTCCTTGTACTTTAAAGCATGTTCCTTTGCAACATCAAACAGGTCCCTCAACACCTGGTTTGAGAAAAACTCAGACTTTGTGGTGTTTAAGAATATCTGGTTCCCAAGTATGTGATGAAAGAATATCTGCTCTAAGTATTGTGGTGAATTGTTCATTCCCATAGATTTTTTAAAACCTTGTATTGTGTGTATCTCACCTTCTCTATGTAACCCAACTTCTCTAACTTATCAACGTCCTCAACAAAATCTTTCTTTATCCTGACTTTGGTTTTCAGAGAGGCCTCTCTGATGTTGAACGTTTCATCCAACCTGTTCTCATTTCCTAAGAAATCAACGATCTCAAACAGAAGATCTTCATACGTCGGTTCATCTATTATTCCGAGAAGATTCTTTATCTTGGCGTTTTCGTAATCTATAGGGTTCATGATACTTTATTTCTTTATAATAGAAAAACCCATTAAAGTTTTGGTTTTAATGGGTTTTATCTTATATTAATTTATGATTATTATTTACATATCTTATTCTTCGCCCTTCACAAGATCATCTAAATCACTTGTGTCTTGCACATCACTTGTACTCATCTCAGCATCATCCAATAGTTCACCGGATATCTCGGCGAGATCATCAAGCGACTCAATACTCGGGAGCATAAAAATATGCTTAATCGCGTTATCGTCGAGTTGATGGAGAACTTCCTGTGTAAAGACCTCATCAGTGTATAGCTTTGCCAATGATATCTCACCACCCAGGTGTTTACACACCAAGCTTCTTGATGTGTCCTTTGGTTGGGCATACATCTTCTTGTCGTTTGCTTCAAACTCCTGACATAAAGCTTGTTCCTCTGCTTTGAGTTTGGAATATTCTTTCTCTGTCAGGGCCTTTCCCCTCATTATACCGCATGTCTTCCAAGAGATGAACTTCTCTAACCCCACGTATGGGTTGGGTCTCTTGTAGAATGGTATGTGTATCTGCACCTTGATTGGTCGAGCAAACCTCTGTTTTATCGGGTTACATGTTACAATTATTCCAACCTTTGAGCCCTCTATGTTCTTGTTCTTGACGTGTTCCTCGGACTCCTTATCAACCATCTTTGATTTTGATAACATCAGTATGATGGATGCATTGTACTTGATGCCACCACCACCAGAGACCTCTTTTCCTGGAAAATAGGAACCAACTTTTTCGTAAACATGCCCCACAATTATGAATGGGATGGCATTCATGGCCAAGTCATTTCCTATGACCCTAAAGGTACGTCTGATGGCCTGTTGCTTCGTCATGTCTCTCTTATCATTCCCCTCGGTAGTGTCAGTTTTTTCTTTTATCGAAGATAGGTTTCCAAGGGAGTCCAAGACCAACATGACCTTCGGTGGTATCTTTCCAGTTTCTCTCATGCTTCCTATTGTTTCATTTAACTTTGCTGCTAACGTTGCAAACTCTTCAACTGTACTTATGTTTTCTAATCTAAATTTCTTTGTGTCAATACCCAACCTCTTAACAAAGTCTATATCAATGGCTCCCTCAGAGTCACAATATATTGGTGTGTATCCCATTGATTGGGCGGTACGACATATAGATAATGCTAAAAAAGTTTTTGCAGTTTGCTCTTCGCCAGCCAAAGCTAATGATCTTCTATTTGGCATGCCACCAAATAGAGACCCGCTAAGACATGCATTGAGTATGTATGAACCAGTCGAGATCCACTCATCTATACGAGCATAGATGCTATCCTCAATTATCGATCCATTTGGTGATATCTTGTTTAAGATGTCGTTTAGTTCATTGAACGACACAGTTGATGCATTTCCTATAACATTAGAGTTTTTCTTTGCCATATTATGTTTTTTATTACTTTAAATATCTAAAATATAACATTCTATATAAATTGATAACAATCTATGTTTGATTTGCTATGTTTCAGACTGAAGACTTTAGAATAATTTTCTAAAGGAACTCTATATTTAATTTTAGCATTCTTTAACACATAGTATAATTCTTTAAGACTTTTCACTTCAATTCTAAGACCAAATTCTTCCAATGACTTGGCTATGAAATTTTTATAAAGTGTTAAATCAGGAAAAACTATATTTTTCTTTTTATCTTTAATTTTTTTAATGTATTACAGATTAAACTCATACGCTCTTCTAGACAACTCAATAGAGCTAGAGTATTGCTTTTGATACTCTAAGATAGTGGAAGAGTCTTGTGTTTTATATGGAAGCTTTATTGTTTGCATTTAAGTATATATCTAAATAATTATAATAAAAATGATGGTTTTATAATAAAATGTGATAATTTTTTATATATTTGAGTTTATATAACACAATTGACAAAAAGTTTTAAAAATCTATATCTAAATATTTTGCCAAATTTTTATGAGCTTCAACATATGCTTTTCTTAACCTGTGAAACTCATCATCCTCTATGTCTGAGAAATCTGAATAGTGAAAGAATGCATAATCAAAACCCTCATTATCTACAACCGACTGTACATATCTTTTATCTTTTTCTTTCATAACGTTCTATTTTAGATATTTTAAGACTTCTTTTAGTTTTGGGTTTATTCTCTTTTCTGCTTCCTGTTTAGGTAAAAATCCCGCCCAACTGACCTCTTCTAATTGTAACTTATATTTGTCTAATATAATTTCATCCTTTGGATAGACCACAAAGTAGTGCACTCTCTTGTATGTAACGCCATCCCTATCTTTATAATCTATGATCCCTTGCTTATCAAAATCCACGTCAAACACACTCACTTTAACACCAACCTCCTCTTCGGTCTCTCTTATGGCAGTCTCTATGGGTGTTTCTGTGTCTTCTATGTGTCCCTTTGGTATGGAGTATGTAGACCAGTACTTCGCATTCGTGGGGTGAATTAACAAGATCTTGTTATCCTGTATGATGACCAGACCGGCAGACTTCATGACACCATCATTCGATATTTCAGTAAGACCTTCCTTGACCAATTTCATATATGAACATTAATTTTGTTTATATATCAAAGGGGTTGTTTATTCCAATCTTCTATTGTCAGATATTTTTTACACATTATCTCACATAACTCATATAGGTTTATGGGTTTACACCAGTGTTCTAGAAATTCTCTATTATCTATCCCAACATCATATGATAGACCCGCGTTCTTGAAACGCCCATGGCAGTGTCCGAAGGCGTTCCAGCTGCCATATATCTTTCTGTTCCAGGATGCAAGGGGGTAATGACAACAACATATATGAATGTTTAATCCATCCTTCGAGTATGTGAAATCCTTTATCTGGGTTATCTGAGAGAACCTTGTTGAGTGTTCTAGATTTTTGTCGTGATTTCCGAGTATCAAAACCTTGTTTCCATTCAACCTATCAACAAACTTATCCGCTTCACTCTTCTTAGCCATTGACACATCCCCCATTATATACAACGTATGTTTTCTCTGGACATATTTGTTAATGACTTCCTTGACCAGCCAATCGTCATGTTCCTCGGGGGTGGTTGGTCGATTGCATATCTCGATTATCTTTGTGTGTGAGTGATGAAAATCCGCGCTAAAATGTATGGTCTTCATCTCCTCAACAACATATGGTTTGTCTGAAAGATAATCTAAGATTTCTTTTGGGTTCAATGTGTGCATAATTCAAATATCTTTAAAGCTTTATCTATCAATTTATCTAAGTCATAGTGATACAATGTGTATTGCCCTATTGGTGTGTCTGGGTATATAGTGAGCTCAAATATGGTGTCAACATCCTTCATTTGTCCATACACAAACAGATCATCTATCACATCTTCGAGCTTTTCACTGTTACACATACATTGTATCTTAAAGTACTCTTCAACACTTTGGTAGTGATCCTTATGAGGGTTATAATGCAAAGACAAAGAACACTTACAGTGCTTCAGTAACTCTTTAAATTTGTCCATGTTATTTGATTTATTAATGCAATTTCATTTATTTATTAAACTCACACCCGTTAAATTTATACATCATTTTATTCCAAGATTTTGTAAAAACAATGTTTTATTAATAAAAATTTTAGTTTTATTATAATCATCTATACATTTTTCAATTTGTTTTTTTGTAAATATGGGTTCATTAGTTTCCAAGATTGAAAAGCTTTTGTCGATGGCCGTAGGCAAAAACTCATTATTATCATTTACTACTTTATCATCAAATGATTCTAAAAATGCGGGCCAACATATGTCACATATCTTACGCATGATGTCTGAAATAAGATGAGTGTTTATCGCGTTTATAACATATCGATAGGATATCTCGAGTTCATCACAGATGAACTTTAACAGACCAATCCTTAACTCAAATGGGATAAACCTATAATTTTCTCTAAGTATCCAACCACTCATCGACTCTGGTGTGTTACACCAGTTAGATGCCAAACTTATATCTAAACTATCTTTTTTAAAATATTGTTTAACATACCAATCAAATTGTACCTTGTTTATTATATTAATGTCATATTCTATGGTATCTACTCCATTACATATTATCATATCATCGTAAAATCTAAATTTGGTTATGATAAAATCACAATCATAACCATTTAGCACTCTTTCTCCTATGGTGTATGTAAGATTTTCTGCAAGTGCAACCTGATATATCTCTTGGTCTAAGTCTTTTAATAGATCGGTGATGGTCAACACACCCACATTTTTATAATCCGCGCATGTCTTACAACAGTACAACCCATTATTATGTAGTTCCACAAATTTACCAGAAGATTTACACCTAAAGCTAAGGACCCGGGGATATTCCTTGATGATCTCTTGCCAAAACCTTGGGAAGCTTTCAACCTCATCGGTGTTGTATCTTTTTCCAGTTTCTATGTCAAAATATCTTGGATAGTGATCAACCACGTCTTCATTAATTATGCTACCAAGATCCGGAGAACCGGGGTATGTCTCAATCAATTCATAAACTTTCATATTCCAAGGTTTTGTTTAAATTCTTTTTAATTAAATGAATAATCATTTTCATTTCTTTAATAGTAGTTTATTTAAAATTAATAGTTCATTCCCAAGTTTACAGAATTGTTTTATATAAAACTTTTCTAAGTCTTCATAATCATTATTTTCTTTTAACCATTCCCTTTCATCATTTTCTGAATGCCACAACACATTGTCTTGAAATAAAATAGATTCCCAGCTTGTAGCATATTGAAAAGAAAAACTATATTGGAAGTTTTCTTCATAATCCGCATCTTCACCCCAAATCTTATAATTAAGATTATCAACTATTTGTTTTAATTGTTTTATTTTCATAGTCCTTTAAATTTTAAATACTCATCTCTATTTTTATATCCTTCTAATTCAGTATGTGCTGCTCCTTCACAATAAGCTTCGCTTATCTCTTGTCTGAATAATCTTTTCAATTCTTTAAGACATTTATCAAGATCATTTTCTTCCAAGTTATATCTGCAGATGGTATTCTGAATTTTATCTTTTAAAGTCATTTTATTATTCATATTCCGATTTTTTGTTTAAATTCTTTTGCATTAAATGAATAATCATTTGTAAATATTTGTCTAGAAGTATTTAAAGCGTCTTCAATCTGTTTCTTTGAAAATTGTGGTTTATTTTCTTCAACATATTTATCTTTATTTTCTTGAAGTTTAAAATATTTCCAAATTCCTTTATCAGTTTCTTTTAAAAACTTGGTAGCTTTTGTGATATTTCTATCATTGACAGTTTCCCAAGTACCCTTTATACAAACAGAATAGGTGCTATCCCCAATTCCCACTTCATAACCATCCTCTGTTGTGAATAGAGAAGCTTTTTGTATTCTATTCACAGATATTTTACCATCAAAATGTTTTATAAGAACATATAATTTATCATCTTCAAGAATGAATTTACTAATAATTGGTGATCCTTCTTTTGTGTAATCATGCAATCCACTAAAGGTTATTTTATCTCCAATTGTGAATATTTCATCCTTTGATTTAGCCACTTGGTAGATTTCAAACTCCCCAGAATCAACACACGCATTGCTATGTAGCATATCATCTAAAGTATATAAACTATAACCACTTTGATTAAAAGATGTATCATATCTACCATCCTCTGTGATTTTACAGATTGTTCCAATATCAACAGTCTTAAAACTAACGATCTTGGGGTATTCATCTTTTACTTCCTCCCAAAACCCTGGATGGTTTTCTACCAGATGTGGTTGGAATATTATGGTACCGCCAGTCTTGTCTATGTAACAATCACCCCATTTTTTATCATAAGATGATTCGATAACTGTTCCCAATTTCACAGAACCCGGATATTCATTTATCAATCTATAATGTTTCATGTGTTTTTATTTTTATTTTCTTCTTCGACATCATCTCCATCTTCATCATACCAAAATTCACAACATGGGTACTCTCTTCCCTTCTCATCAACATGACACCACACTTTTCCTTCTTCTATCCACTTGTATGGTTCATCATCCTTTGTTGGCATATCAGGGTTTTCTAATGGAAGCCAATATGCACCTTCATTCACATATCTATGATTACATGTGCAACCTCTTGGGACGTGTACATCACAGAACAACCTATCTACAGGTCTATCAGTTACAGGCATATAACACCAAACGGCCATCTCATCACACCTACAACACTTTTCTTTATTCATACTTTATTAGTTTGTCACAATCGTCACATATCAAACCATTCCCTACTTCACCACCAGGGTGAGAAACTGTTTCAAGATGTGTATTTTTGTGTTTACAGTTTTCTGTTCTATTCAGTGTTTCAATTTCTTTTTCTGCTTCTTTATAATATTTCTCTTGTCTTCTATAAAACTCTTTTCTATCGCATGAATCACTTACATATGAAACCAGATGCTTCCATGTCAATCCCAATGTAGATGATTGATATATAGTCACACATTTTAAATCTGTGCTAGGAATGCTCCAAGACTGGATATTTTTATTCCATTTGGTATAATCTTGATATTCATTATCTATCCTACTTATTTCCTTTTCAAAGATGTGTTTCTTAATCCTAAATATTTTCATATTGTTTATTTTTCATTCATGTCGTACTTTCTCCAATAATCTACATATACTTTTATCTGATCCTTAAGATCAATGACTTTGTTGTGTAATTTCCTATGTAATGATGTTAGGATGATGCCACTCATGTCATCTGGGTGATGGATGTTCCTGTCATTGAACCATACACTAAGTGTTGAACCCTGCCACAGTCGCCAATTGTTTCTTATGTCTAAACCAATTGAAAAGTGTGATTCTGTGACGAAATCATCCTCTTCACTAGATAATATGTGCTGAATCATCCTATCGCCAAACCCATTTTTTAAGTGTTCGATGGCTTCATCCAGATCCCTTGGTGTGTTATCATCTGATATCATATGTAATTTATTTTTGTTAGTATCAATAATCTTCTAATTAAGGTATGTCTTTAGTTCTTCGATCTTAGCTTTGAGTTTCAATTTGCTTACGCTAAATTTTCCCTTGGAGTTTTTTAACAACTCTTCAATGGTTTCTATGACAAATTTCACAGAGACCTCAGTATGATTTTCAACATAGTTATAACGTTCACTTGCTTGTACACCGAAATGATCCAGTTCCAATTTTCTGATATTCATATTCATAACTCTTTGGTCTTTGGGTATAACTCGTGTGCTTTGTATGTGTTGACCATCACTGATGTATCTTCAACACATACATAACCATATGTGGCTTTTATTTCTATGACTGTCCAATCTTCTGGTATCTCGTTCCACCAACCCTTGGTGTATTTTCCATCTATTGTCTTTGCATCATGACAGAACTGTCTAAGATGAGATTTTAAATGGTTCAACTGTGACCACGTCTTACCTCTCCTGGTGAATGTAGGAGATGTGCCTCCAGTAGAAAACAACCCATCAGGTCGCTCTATCTTATACGTTTTGATCTCACTCATAACCTCTTGTTTTTAAATATTCTTGTGAATTATCATATGCATCTACGCTTCTTGGTGCCAATCCAAATACACAATGTGTTTCCTTTTTCTTTGCTGCATTGAACGCATCAATGATTTCATGTCTTAAGAGTTCTTTAAAATCATAGGCCATCTCATCAAACTTTGCCAGGCCTACAGTAGTTTAATATGATTGATTCTATCTTGTTTTCTATATCAACACTAAGTTCTGCTGCCATAATTTTTGTCATTTTATTTCTTCTTTATAATATTCTTCAATGAACTTATCAAACAATTGACTCTTATTGATCATGACACCATAAACTGTTATCCAATAGGTGTTTGGTTCTATATTAAATTCTTCTAACCAACTCTGAAACTCGAGTGCAATTTTTTTACACTCTTCTACACAATATTCTGCACTTTCTCTGGAAGCTTTTAGTTTTTCATCAGAATCCCATAAAGCACCGGTATAAATCTTGCTTTCAAATTTTTTAATCAGTTTTTCCATATTCATATCTTCCATTCAATATATCCATCTCGAATATTGTTCTGTTCAATGCCTCAGAAAACTCTTCCAATGTACATTCGTTTGTTATTTCGCCATCATAGTTCAATGTGTTCTTCATCGTTTCATCATATTTATGAAGGAATCCAACTGGATGAATGGTTATGCACTTATCCATGTTAACAAGCAACACATCATTCTCTCTCTGCTGCATATAAATACCTGATTTCTTTTTCTTGAAACATCTACCAACCTTAACACCTGGTGTATCAGGGTATGTACGCTCTTCTATAGTCATTCTCATATTATAAGATATTTGTTTAGATATAATCTATTCCAAAGTAAACTCACACTCATGCTTTACACCATCATTATCGATATAATCTATATCAAAACCTTGATATGTATAGAATGATAGATCAGATTCTGTTCTGATATAAAATGCCAATTCAAGTTCATAATCTTCAATGTCTTTTGTTATACAGTATTCTTCAGTGAACTCTTTAAAAAATGAGGCCTCTTCACCCAATAACTTGTTGATTGTTTCTTCTTCTAGAATATTTCCCCATGTTCCTGGCAATTCATCTGTCAGGTGTGTACAACACGCCAGAAATCTTTCTAAATATGGGTTATTCATAGACACTATCTGCTCAAACGTTTCTTCACCATCAGAATCACCTATAATATACTTATGAATGATGACATACTGATTCCTATATCTCATCCCTAATTTTTTACCTATCTTTATTGGCATAATATTTGATTTTGTTCAACTGTAAAAATAACAATTATTTCACCAAAATTACCAACAATGATGTTAAAGTTGTGTTAAATTTTCAAAACAGAGACTTGTTTGTGATGAGGTTTCCTGGGATGCTTTGAAGACCTATGGCAGCCAATATCCTGTTGTATGGGTCTATGATGGTCTTCTCAAACTGGGTGTTAAAGTTCATCGATGGTGCAAACTCTATCGGATAATTGTTAGGTATGAAACCAAAGATGTCATATTCTCCATTTGAGAAGTAATATTTGACCTTCACACCAGTCTTCAGCAGCTCATACTTGGACTTGTACTTGCTGTTCTGTAGCTTAAAGTTATAGTAACCAGCGGCTCGTACGTTTATGGGGCACTTCTCTGCTATCCTGAACTCCTTCCTGTCCTCGAGTATGTACTTCTCGTAATCACCTATGGACTTTTGTATGCATACATCTTCAGGGTGTTGCAACACAAACTCTTTCTTGTATTCCTTGAGTTTCTTTACTACCTCTGCATAGTTAAGTTCATTCTTCTTATCCAGTGTGTACTTCAATAATTCCTTGATGATCTTCCTTGCGAACTTAGAGGTTGATGACTGGACGATCTCTATCCCAACGTACTTGATCTTCTCTTGTGGCTTGTAGTATATGCCAACATCATCGCCTGTATCCTTCCACGCTAAATCAAGTATGTATTTCTTCTTGGCCAATAATATGGCAGAGTGAGATATCTTCTCGAGTTCAAAATTTTGGATATTCTTTGTCTTGAACCTCTTTGCGTACTCATCTAATTTTTTATCTAAATAACCCTCTAACCTATATTTTCTGACTTTAAGGATAAAGTCAACTGGATTTTCCTTGAAATCACAAGATATAAGGGCTTCATTTAAAGAAAGATAAAAACTATCCGTGTCCATGTACTTTGTAAGAGTATCAAAATTCAATTTACTAACATTTGTTAGACCCAACTTCTCATGTAACTCTTTATCTAGATGCCATTCATTCTTAAAATATTCATCTATAATTTTACTTGCAAACTTATCTATATCTCGTCCCTGAAGAGTAACTGCTTCTGCAACTGCAGCATTGTAATGTGAAAAAAAAACTGAACCAATTGCACCATATATAGATACAATAAATCTTTTATTACTTTGCTCAATGTTTTGATATTCTTCTTTAATAGAACTTAGTCTATTTATTTCTTTCTTTAACTCTTCTATAGAACAAGTGTGAGGGTCTATCTTTGTCAGTTCAAATTTCATACAATGTTTTTGTTCTTATATGAAACAAATGAAGAAAAGTTTTAATTATTTAATAAATTTTATATTCACATAAATTTATATCTACGAAATTATCTATTTTAAAAACTTTCCAACCATGTATCTTTAATATAGTCGGTGAAGTATTTGTATATGGGGATGGGGTAAAATTAGATAATATTTCTCTGTAAAATTTTGTAAATGATTTATAACATAAATATTTACGACCATTCGGAAAATGAATAGCTACTATCAAATTATTTTCTGTGTTTTTTATATTATATTTCTTTATTATAAATTCATTATCTTCTTTATTATTTTCTATTCTATAAAAATCATTAACGTAATCTTCACCATATTTACTTTTTAAAAAATTATATAATTTAATGTCATCTTTATAGAACCGGGCTTTATCAATTTTTTCTTTAACATAACTATTGAGTTTATATTTCATTAAATGAAAATAAATATCAGGATTATTAATTTTTATATCAATAATTTGATAAAATTCAGAATAATCATAATCTATAAGCTCTTGTTTGGTATATTTTTGTCTCTTTCGTTGTTTTCTTATTAAAGAAGATAACAAATGTTCAAATTTAAATCTTTTAATGTAAAGATAACAATCTTTATTATTTTTGATCAAATCACCTAAATATTCATATTTTTTTATAACTTTAATACATTTTTCTTCAGTCCAATCTTCGCGTGTTTTTTTCATATGATTACAATATTTATCTAACAAATTATATTTTAATAATTTATTATATAAACTTCCATTTTCTTTCTTGAATTGTTTCCGTGTATCATAATTTTTACATATTTCAATTATAGATTTTTCATCCAATATATTTTTAAGAAAATTATTGTATATTATAGAATCATTAATATTTAAAATTTTTTGAGTATCAAATTTAGATTGTGTTAAATTATTTATGACATTTATATTTTTTATTATTTCTTCTTT
>Ga0182027_10006069_pt1 | contig 18204 bp, 13 predicted proteins | sample 712E1DmetaG_FD_121300 | JGI IMG/M metagenome (GOLD analysis project Ga0182027, IMG submission 121300) | Permafrost microbial communities from Stordalen Mire, Sweden - 712E1D metaG (Illumina Assembly) | ecosystem: Environmental > Terrestrial > Soil > Wetlands > Permafrost | place: Sweden... | reverse complement strand
CGTTGATGCTCGTGACGCTGTTGCCGATCGTGACCCTGGCCAGGTTGGTGCAGTTGCTGAACGCTTCCCCCTCAATGGTAATGACGCCGTCGCCAATCGTGACGCCGGCCAGGTTGTAGCAGCCTTCGAACGCCGAGCCGCCGATGTTGGTGACGCTGCCGGGGATCGCGACGCTGGCCAGGTTGGCGCATAAGTAGAAGGCATGGTCCCCGATGCTGGTGACGTTGGTGCCAATCGTGACACTGGTCAGGCCGGAGCAATTTGCGAACGCCCAGATCCCGAGGTAGGTGACACAGTTGGGAATCGTGACGCTGGCCAGGCTGACGCAGCCATCGAACATTTCATCCCCGATGCTGGTGACGCTGTTGGGGATCGCCACGCCAGCCAGGCTGGTGCAGCCATAGAAGGCTTCATCCCCGATGCTGACGACGCTGTTGGGGATCGTGATGCCAGCCAGGCTGGTGCAGCCATAGAACGCCCCTTGCGCGATGTTGGTGACGCTGTTGGGGATCGTGACGCCGGTCAGTCTGGCGCAGCCATGGAACGCATTTATCCCGATGCTGGTGACCGGCAGGCCCGTGATCACGCCGGGGATGGCAATCGGGCCGCCGGGGCCGTTGTACCCCGTAATGGTGATCTTGCCGGAAGCGGTCGTGTAGGTGTACAACGGCTCCGCCGGAAGACCGCCAAACAGCGCGCCCGGCGCGCCCCAGCCCATGGTCCCCGGCATGTACCAGACGGGTGTATTGTCACCGGAGAACACGCTTGAATCGGCGCTGGGGGCGTTGCCTTGGAACAAGACTCCGGCCAGGCCGGTGCAGTCAGCGAACGCATAGGCTCCGATGTTGGTGACGCTGTTGGGAATCGTGACGCTGGCCAGGCCGGTGCAGTCTTGGAACGCCCAACCCCCGATGCTGGTGAGGCCGCAGGGGATCGTGATGCTGGTCAGGCTGGCGCAGCCCCAGAACGCTTCGCTGCCGATGCTGGTGACGCTGTTGGGGATCGTGTAGCTCCCGGCCTTGCCCGCCGGACATTGGATGAGCGTGGTCTGGCTCTTGTTAAACAAGACACCATCCACACTGCAATAAGCGGGATTGTATTCAGTCACCGTGATCGCCGTCAGGCTGGCGCAGTCCGCAAACGCTCCGACGCCTATGTTGGTGACGCTTTGGGGGATGCTGACGCCGGTCAGGCTGGCACATTCAAGGAACGCATTGTCCCCGATGCTGGTGACGCTATTGGGAATCGTAACATTGGTCAGGTTGTCGCAGGAAAAGAACGCGCTGCTTCCGATATTGGTGACGCCGTAAGGGATCGTGACGTTGGTCAGGTTCCAGCAGGTTGCGAACGCCGAGTTCCCGATGCTGGTGACCGGCAAGCCGTTGATCGTGCCGGGGATGGTCACCGTGCCGCCGGGGCCGGTGTAGCCGGTAATCGTGATCGCGCCGTTGGCGGTCGTGCAAATGTAGGGCGGGCCCCACAGCTTTACCGTAAGACCGTCATACGTCGCGCCCCAGCCCGTCGTCCCCGGCATGCAATAGACGGTCACATGGCTGTCACCGGAGAACACCTGCGAACCATAGCCGGGGGGGACCCCAGGATATAGACCGTGGTCAAATTGGCGCAGTGGTAGAATGCCGCGTCTCCGATGTTGGTGACGCTGCTGCCGATGATGATGTTGGTCAGGTTGGCGCAATAGTAGAACGCATCTGCCCCGATGTTGGTGGCGCTGTCGGGAATTGTCACGCTGGTCAGGCCGCCGCAGTTGCCGAACGCAAAGTCCCCGACGTTGGTAACGCCGTAGGGGATGATGACGCCGACCAGGTTGGGGCAGGACGCGAACGAAGCCTGGCCAATCTGGGTGACGCTGGCGGGGATCGTGATGTTGGTCAGGCTGGCGCAATTTTCGAACTCCGCGCTCCCGGTGGCGGTGACGTTGGTTCCCAACGTGACACTGGTCAGGTTGGAGCACTTAAAGAACGCATAGCTGGTGGGGAAGTTGGTGACGCCATAAGGAATCGTGACGCTGGTCACTGTCAGACACTTCTCGAACGTGTCCGCGATGTCAATGACCGTCTTGCCAGCCATCACGCTGGGGATGGTCACCGCGCCGCCAGGGCCGCTGTAGCCCGTGAGATTCATGCCTTTGTTATTTGCCGAGCCGGAGTAGCACTGCACCGGTGGACAACCGCCAACATTCGCGACCCAGCCCGTCGTCCCTGGCGAGTAATAGACAGCGGTCAGTTTGGTGTCACGGTAGAACACCTGCGAACCTATGTTGGTGGGGCAGTCCCCCAGGAAGAAGACCCCCGCCAGGTTGGTGCAGCCGTAGAATGCCTCGTCTTCGATGTTGGCGACGTTGGTGCCAAGCGTGACGCTGGCCAGGCCGCCGCAGCCCTGGAACGTATAGTAACCGATGCAGGAGACGCTGTCGGGGATCGTGACGCCGGCCAGGCTGCTGCATTCAAAGAACGCATTGTTGCCGATGTTGGTGACGCCGTAGGGGATCGTGATGGCGGCCAGGTTGCTGCACCACCAGAACGCCCCGTATCCGATGCTGGCGAGGCTGGCGGGAAGAGTGACGCCGGCCAGGTTGGTGCAGTATTCAAACGCGTTGATCCCGATGCTGGTGACGTTGGCGCCAATCGCGACGCTGGTCAGGTTGCCGGAGTAAGAGAACGCTGCGTTCCCGATGGCGGAGACCGGCCGGTTATTGATCGCGCCGGGGACGGTCACCGCGCCGCCGGGGCCGTAGTATCCCACAATGGTGACCGTGCCGTCGCCATTGGTTGCGAGACTGAACTGGGCTTGCGCCGCCGCGGGCAGCAACGCCGCGCACAGCAGGCCGATTCGAATCAGGTTTTGCTTCATCATCATAATTTGTCCTTCTGTTTTGTTGGTTGCGGGCCGGCTTGACTACCCGGACTCGGATGTTGGCGGCGGGCCAGGCTGGCTTTCCCAAGGCCGTACTCATTGGGATGGCAAGTCTGGCCACAGCCCAAAATGCCTTTGCTGATTGAATTGAAGGCATAACGCCGACAATTGTGATCGTTTCGCGAGAATGCCACTCACCCTCATTTGCCAAATCTTTGGCTTAAATTGCGCCCCCGGGCATGGATTGAAATAGGCGCTCTGAAAACGAACACATGGGCATTGATACACCGCAATGCCCATGTGTTCATTTTAGCAACAAAGCCGGGCGTGTCGAGAAAAAAGTTTGGGGACAACAAAAATGCAAAAATGGGCCGCTTTATTCTGGCGTTTTATTCTTATGCTTCATTCTGGGCCTCATGGGCTTCATTCTGGGCTTCATTCTGGCGCTTCATTCTTATGTTTGACTAAAGGCAGGCTGCGCGCCATTCACCAGCGGAAGTGCCGGTAGGGGTCGTCCCATTCTTCCGGCTGGTCAAGATAAAGGCCGGTCAGCCAGCGCTTTTCCGGCTGCGCGGCGTTGACGGGCCGGTGGAAGCGATCCAGCAGCGGCGTCGCGCCAGCCACTCCCATGTTCGCCAGCAGGCGCGATACGAGAAAGGAAGAGCGGCGATAAGTGCGCCTGAGGTTGGGCTGGCTGGACTCAAATTGCCAGGGCGCAAGCTGGCAGAAAACGACATTGGCATCCCCGGCCCGGGCCAGCACGCCGTCGCCCACCACGCGCGCTCCCGCCGAAATGAGCGGCAGGTCGCGGGGAGCGCGGTTGTGGACATCCGCCGGCCCAATCCCCGCCAGGAGCGAGTCAAGGGGGAACGGCTCGAAGAAGGCGGAGATATGCTCCGCCGTTTTCATCTTGACATCGAAGGGCGGCAGCGCGGAGGCGTCCTGTTGGTCCAGGCCGATGGCGAGCAGATTCCCGCCGGCTTTGAGCCAGGCGCCCAAGTCCCCGGCGCGCGCCGCCAGGGCCGGTCCGGCGCCCGCGCCCAAAACAAGGACCTGATCCGGCGACAGGATTGCGCCGTCGTAGGATGGTAGCGAAAGGCCGAGCGATTCCAGATGCTTCCTGCCGGCGGCAGGCCCGGCATAAAGGGCTTGGCGCCGAGGCGAAGGCGTCTAGGCGGAAACGTATTGGAGGAGATTGCGCGCGAGCCTCTCCGCCGCCGGGTCGGACTCCGTGCGCCCCGTCACGTCCATCTGGCAGAAGAGCATCAGGCCCCTGCCTTCGCGATACTCCATCAGCGGGCTGAACTGGAGACTGAACCCGCCGTCCAAAATCGGCAGGAAATCGCCGCAGGGCGGCTTTTCGATCAGGACGGAGGCGAGGTTGCCGCGATTGCCGCAACGCCACGCCCGCGCGACCGGGATTCCGGCCCACTGAATGGTCGGCCCGTAGCGGGGCCGCGTTTCGTAGTTCAGCCGCGGCGGCGTCAGCGTCGCCGCTCCGCGCCAATCGCACAGGTTGCCGGCGCCGATGCCGGCCAGGGCGGGATGATCCGGCGTCCGCGCGAAGACGCGCCTCAGCCCGTACTCTTCGACCCGGAACCCGAGCCGCTTTTCCAACACCTCGGAAGTCTGTTCAAAGAGGAGCACTTTCAAGCCGTCCCGCACGCGGCTGACATCGGGCGCCGGCGCTCCAACGGCCAGCGCGGACTTCCCAACGATCAACAGGTCATAGCCTGTCAAATCGGCGTCAGCCGCCACCGGTTGGGCCGCGATTCCCAGCCGGTCCAGCAGCGCGCCGGTCTGGCCTTCGGGATCGAAGAGGGCGATTTTTGCAATCACCCGCGGGGCGGCGGGCGGCGGGGTGATGTCAATGGAAAAACTGTCCTTCTGGGTCTCTCCATCGCTGAATATGACCGTGGCGTTCAGTTGGTAACTGCCGGAGGCCAGCGCGGCCGGCAATTCAAACCGCAACGCCAGGCGCTCCTGCTGGCCGGCCCCCACGTTGACGCGCGCGCCGCCGGCCTGGGTCTGCGGCAGGCCCAGCGACCACTGGCAGTTGCACGCCACGCTTTGGCGGGAGTTGTTGATGAGGATGAGTTGTTTCTCGACCGTTTCGCCCGGTTGGAAATTGTGGTCCTTGCTGGTGAATGCCGCCGGCTTGCCGCCGAGCCAGGCCAGCAGGGGCCGGTTGTTGCGGAGGAGCGCCTGGGCCGCCGGCGTCTCAATCCAGTCGCCGCGCTCGAAGGCCAGGTCCATCCGCTCGTAGCGCTGCCCCACGTAATCGGCGCTGAACCCCGGGCGCTGCAGGTTCTGCCAATCCACCTTCAAATCCCGGCGGCTCTTGTCCACCCCGTCGCGCAGTTTCCAAAAATGCCCGTATTCCCACGGCGAGATGGCCGACACGCCCCAGGTGCGGAAGGCGCGCCAGTTGTCGTTGAGATAGAGCGCGAACACCGGGTAGCGTTCCTCGAAGCGGGTCGAGCCGATTTCGTTGGGATAATCCCAGCGATGCCAGAGCCGGCCGGCCTGGAACTGTTTGGCCTCCCAGCGCAGGTTCTCCTTTTCCGCTTCGCTGATCTGGAAGGCGCGGTCCCCGAAAAACTGCGCGTTCCATTCCGCGATGCAAAACTCCCACGGCACGGCGGCGCTGCCGAACTCGCGTTCTCCCTGGTACCAGCCGCGATACATCGTCCAGTCCCAGGTGAACGGCGCGCCGTATTCGCAGGTGAACGCCGGTTTGACCCCTTGCGCGGCCCAGTGCTCGAACCAATCGGAGAGTTCCTGCGCCGGGACGAAATTCGGGTAGAAATTGATCGCGTCCATCGCGCCCAGGTTCCCCGAGGCATGATGATAAACAATGCGGCTCGGATCCAGGCGCCGCACAATGGCTTCCGCGCGCAAGGCCAGCGCGCAGTTCTTCAAGGCCCAGGTGTCGCGCGCGTCGTGAATGCCGTCAATCAGGTCCGGATTCATGTCCTCGTCGTAGCCCGTGGCGTTGTGGCTCATGCTGTACATCACCACCGACGGATGGTTCTGGGCCGCCCGCACGTAAAACTCCGCGTGCCGCGCATAACCGTTGGTTTGGTCCGCCTCGGGACCCGGCCAGTCGTAATTGCTGAAGTGGGGCTGGGAAAAAGACACCAACATTCCCGCATCGTCGGCGGCGCGGAGGACTTCCGCGAAGCCCAGATGCGAACCCGGCTCGCAGCCGTAATTGTGGGTATAGACCAAGTTGATGCCGAAGCTCTTGAGGCGTTCCAGGCTCTCGCGGGCTTCGCCATAACTGGCCAGCCCCGCGCTGACCTGCGCGTTGTCCAGCGGCACAGCCGATAGAAAAATGCGCGTGCCGTTGAGATAGAAATCCCGGCCCTCAATCCAGAACTCGCGGAACCCGAACCGCACCGGCCAGCCGGTGTCCAGGACCGCGCCCGCGCCGTCCAGGAGCGACAATTCGAGGGTGCAGGTGTTTTCCGGCGTGTGGATGTCCCAAAGCCGGTCGGGCATCCATTTGCCGGTGAACGCCATGCGGCCCTCCTGGAGGGCGCTCCCCTGGAACGCCGGGCCGGCCAGGGTCCTGGCGTTGCGGCCGTCCTGCGAGACGGCCGCGCGCAAGCGGTATTGGCCGCCGGGCGCCAGGCCCTCCAGGGCGGCGTCGAAAACGCATTCCTGTTTGCGCACGGAGGCCGCGGTCCGGATGTCCGCCAGGCGCGGCCCGCGCGGCGTACTTGTCAAATATACGTCGCCGCACAAACCCCGCCGCTCCACCGTCCCCTGGACCTGCCGCGCCGACGCGCTGTCGGTGTAGGACAGCATCACGCCCTTGAGCGGCATGGCCGCGACCAGCAGCTCCAGCGAGTGGGCCGCGCCGGGCGCGCAGGCCGAGGTGATGTCCAGTTCGCCGCCGGGAAAGTGGATTTCGCCCGCGCGCGCGCCGTCCACGTACACGACCGCATAAGAGTTGAGGTATTCCACGCCAAGGGCAATGCGGCGGCCGGCCCAGTTGGCGGGAACCTGGAATTCACGCCGGTACCACGCGGCGTTGAGGCTGGCAAGATTGCGATTGGCCCAGGCCGGATGGGAGAACACGGTCTGGCAGTCCTTTTGCATATAATCGGTGATCCCCGGCCAGCAGCCCGGGACCTTGAAATAGCCCCAATTGCCGGCGGGCGGCGATTCCGGCTGTGCCGAGGCCGGTTGCCACTGCCACAACCCGTTGAGACATATTCGCTCCCGGGTCGGCGTGGTTTCGTGAAACGCCTTGTTCAGGTCCCAAACCGCCTCCACGCCCGCCGGCAGAACCGCCCCGGCCTGCTCCGCGCCCATCCCGGAGTTCAGTCCCGCCCCCAGGCACAAGCCGGCCGCCAGCAAAAGGCGGCCGCATTTCGATTTGCATCCTCCCCTAATCTTAATCATGTTGATTATCCTCCTCCGGCTCCAGGCGGGCGATGGCGGACATGATCTCATCGGCCACTTCCTGGTAGATTTGTTTAAGTCGCGGCATGGAACAGGTCTCCGCCTCGGCGCGCTGGGAGGCGAAGCCCAGCGCAGGCCCATACTTGACTGTCAGCCGCCGCGGACGGGGCCAGAGTCGGCTCTTGCCGTAGGCTGTAAAAGTGCCGAACACGCGCACCGGAACGACGGGCGCGGACGACTTGATGACTGCCAGGCCGATGCCCGAACGGGCCGGCTGCAATTGCCCGTCCGGCGTGCGCGTGCCTTCCGGGAACAGGATGATGGCGCCGCCCCGTTCCAGCCGCTCCAGAATGGTTTTCAGTCCCCGGCCCGTTCCGCCGTCGCGGTCCACCGGGATCACCTCCCAGGAACGGAGAATGGCGGCCAGCGGGGGAAAACGGAAGAGCGAGGCGCGGGCCAGATAAGAGATGGGCCGGCGCAAGTCGGCGCCCACCAGGGGCGGATCGAGAAAACTGGCATGGTTGCAGGCCAGAATCACCGGCCCGGACTTGGGCACGCGTTCGGGATTGCAGACGCGCCAGCGGAAATAGAATCGGAACAGGGCGCGGAAGCAATGCCAGCCGATTTTGTAACTGCGATTCATCGCGGCGGACGGGGCGGGGCGCATTTCAGTGCATCACACGCGCCCCCGGGGCGGGGCCTCGGCGAGTTTCCTCCTGATTTCATGGAGGATGCGCGCGCTGGTTTCCTCGGAGGTCAGGCGGGAATTGTTGATCACCGTCGCGCCCAGCGCGATCATGAGGGGCGCGGCGGCCCGTTCGCTGTCGCGCTGGTCGCGCGCGGCGAGGTTCTCCTTGACGCCCTCGGCGGCCCGGCGTTTGGAGCGTTCCTTGAGGCTGGCATCGAGGAAGAATTTGAAGGCGGTTTGGGGAAAAACATGGGTGCCGATGTCCCGGCCTTCCATGATCAGGTTGCCGAACTTGGCGCACTCGCGCTGCTTGAGCTTCATCCATTGCCGCACGGCGGGCACGGCGGCGACATGCGGCACGGCGGCGCTCACCGCGGCGGTGCGGATTTCCTTTTCCGGAAAGTAACTGCTGACGCGCAGGATGACCTGATGGTCCGCGCATTGCAGCGATGTCTTCCATTTGCGGCACAGGGCGGCGACGGCTTTGGCGTCGTGCGGGTCCACGCCTTGTTTCAAGGCGTACCAGGCCAGCGTGCGATACATGGCGCCGGTGTCCACATAGATGTAGCCCAGCTCGCGGGCGACCCGTCTGGCGTTGGTGCTCTTGCCGGAGGCGCTGGTGCCGTCAATGGCGATGACGATATGGGGTGTGTTCAAGGGTTTTTCAGGATTGGGATTGAGCTAATGCGCGAACAATTCAGCCGCGGCCAGCGGCCGCCGGCTGCGGGCGTCCAGAATGGTTGCGCCCAGGCCGCGCGGCGGGCGGGCGGCCAGCTTTTGGAAAAAATTGGGGAACGTCTTCTTCACGCAGGCGGGGTTTTGGATGACCATGCCCCCGACTTTCAATCCCAAAACGGCAAAGCACATCGCCACGCGATGATCGCCCCAGGTTTGGATTTCCGCCCCGCGCAGTTTTCCCGCCGCCGGGAAGATCGTGAGGGTCTGGCCCTTCTCGACCACCTGGACGCCGCACTTGGCCAATCCGGCGCGCATCGCCGCCACGCGCTCGCACTCCTGCACGCGCAGCCGTTCCAGGTGCATGCACTTCACCGGCGCGGCGGCCAAAGGCGCCACCGCCATCGCCGTCATGATGCTGTCGCCGAGCTGGGTGCGCCGCGAAATCGTGGCGGGCGGCGGGAGAAAACCGGGAAACGCCGCGTCCACTTGCCAGCCGGAGGCCGGGAAGGAGGCGACGGTGATCGCGCTGGGCGGCTGCATCAGCCATTGCGCGGCGCAAAAATAGCTGGCGCTGGAGGCGTCCGGTTCCACTTGAAACTGCCCGCCGCGCCGGGGAAAGGCCTTGATCAACTGGCGCGTCATGTCGAGGTAGCGCTCCTGTTCGGCGTCCCAGCTCGCAAGGGCCACCCGCCACAGGCCGCGCCCCGCGCACAGGGCGATGGCGGAGGCGAACTGCGAACTTTCCTCCGTGCTTACCGCGCAAGCCGCGCGCGCGCGCGGGCCGGTTCCAAAAATGACCGCTGGCAGCCGGTCGTTGGGCGCCTCCACCCGGTAGCCCAATTGGCGCAAGGCGTCGAACAACCCGGCCTGGGGCCGCTCCCCCATGCGGGATGTGCCTTCGAGCCGATAAACCCCGCGGCCCAGACAAACCAGGGCGGCCAGGAAACGGGCGGCCGTTCCGGCGTTGCCGACAAATAGTCGCAACGGCCGGCCGGCGGTTCCCGCGTTGGGGATTCTTCCACCCAGGCCGCGCACGGCGAGCGTCCGGTTGCACATTTCCGCGGGATCCTTCCTCACCTGGATTGTAAAACCGAGCCGGCGGAGGCTCTCAACCATAATCTGCGTGTCCTCGCTCCAAAGGGCGCCGCGCAGGGTGGTTGGCCCGCCAGCCAGCGCCGCTAAAATCAGCGCGCGATTGGTCAGGCTCTTGGAACCCGGCACGGAGATTTCCGCCACAACCGGTTTGTCCAGGGGCACCATTTCGATCAGTTCAGGAATCGCCATTGCTCGGATGATATACCGAAGATGTCCCGCCCGTAAAGAATCTCGGTGCGCCATATTCGCGCTTGTCGCGCCAAAGCGAAGCGACGGCGGATCATTCGGGCGACATCATGTCCGAATGGGCGCGCCATTGTTCGCGGCGCTGCCGGGCTTTGGTGAAGAACTCCTCGATGGCCTGCACATCCTCCCGTTCCAGCGCGAGTTGGAATTCCTGCAAGTCCTCGATGAAGACGCCCAGGACGCGGCCTAAATTCTTGCGGTTGGCCAGCGCCACGTCGCGCCACATTTGCGGCGAACTGGCCGCGATGCGCGTGGTGTCGCGAAAACCGCTCGCGCAGACCAGGGCCTGCTCCTTGGGATGCGCCGGGCTGAGGACGTAATTGGCCAGTTCCGCCGCAACCACATGGGGCAGATGACTGGAGCGGCTCACCAGGTCGTCGTGCAATTCCGGCGTCATCAACACGGGCAAGCCGCCGAGCGCCTTCCAAAAATCCTGAACGGCGCGCACGGCGCGGGCGGGCGATTGCGGAGTGGGCGTGACCAGGCAGATGGCGTTGTTGAACAGATCGGCGCGGGCGGCGGCCAGGCCGGTTCTTTCCGAGCCGGCCATGGGATGGCTGCCCACAAAAGAGGCCTTGACGGGGCGCAGGAGCGGCTCCAGTTCCTGGGCTACACCCGCCTTGACGCCGCCCACATCCGTCACCACCACGCCGGGTTTGAGGAAAGGGCGCATTTGCAGGGCCAATTCGGGCATTTGGGACAGGGGCGTGCAGAGGATGACCAGGTCGGCGCGCTCGACCGCCTCCTTCATATTTTGCGTGGCGAACTGGGCGATGCCCAGCCGGTGGCATTCGGCCACGCTTTCCGGGCGGCGGACAAAAGCATGCACCTGGGCGGGCCATTGGCGCTGCCGGATGGCCAGACCGAGGGAGCCGCCCAAAAGGCCGGCACCGATAATACTGATGTCTTCCAAGTGCATTTCACCATTAAAGGGCAAAGTGCCCGGCGGCAAAAGCGAAAATTGCGTGACATCCTCGCTCAATGGCGCGGGTGGAATTGGCGGTGGACGTCGCGCAAACGCCGGCCGTCCAGGTGGGTATAGACCTCGGTGGTGCTGATGCTGGCGTGGCCAAGAAGTTCCTGGATCACGCGCAGGTCCGCGCCGTGTTCGAGCAAATGGGTGGCGAAACTGTGCCGCAGCATGTGGGGGGTGATGTTCCGCTCCAGACCCGCCCGCGCCGCGCGCCGCTTGATGCGCTGCCACATCGTCACCGCCGCAAAAGGCGTGCCGCGCCGGGTCAGGAACAGATTGGCCGGGGATTTCGCGGTCACCAGCTTGGGACGGCCCGCCTCCAGGTAGCGCCGGATCGCTTCCACCGCCTTGCGTCCCAGCGGCACGACGCGTTCCTTGTTGCCTTTGCCAATGACGCTGACAAAGCCGGCGTCCAGATGAAGCTGCTCCAGGCGGATGCCGCGCAATTCGGCCAGGCGCAGCCCGGAGGCGTAGGCCAGTTCCAGTGTCGCCTGATCGCAAAGAGCGGGCGGGCCGGCGGCGGTTTCCGGCTGGAGCAGTTGCTCGATTTCGGCGTCAGAAAGCCATTTGGGCAGCCGTTTCCACCGCCGCGGGAAGGAAAGGTTTTCGGCGATGTTTTGCGCCAGATGCTTTTCCCCCTCCGCGAAGGTATAAAAGGCGCGCAAGGCGGCGATTTGCAGGTAAAGGGTCTCCGAGCTGAGTCTTTTGCCGGATTCGGGCGGCGCGTCCTTCAACGCGCGGGTGCGCTCATGCTCCATGAAGGCCATGAGATGGCTCAACGTCACCTGCGTCCAGTCTGTTAAACGCTGCCGTCCGGCCCAGGCGAGGAAATTGAGCAGGAGGGCGGCGTAAGTCTTTTGGGTTTGCGGCGAGCAACCTTTTTCATGCCGCAAATAGGACAAGAAATCTTCAACCAGATTTTGCACGGCGGGGCGGGCCTCACAGCGCCTTTCCCGTCAGCCGCTGGAAGGCCTCGAGGTATTTCTCCGTCGTTTTGGCGATGACCGCCGGCGGCAGGGCCGGGGCGGGCGGCTGCTTGTTCCAGGAAAGGGTTTCCAAATAGTCCCGCACAAACTGCTTGTCGAAACTGGGCTGGCTGCGGCCCGGCTGGTACTCGTCCGCCGGCCAGAACCGGGAGGAATCCGGCGTCAGCACTTCATCAATGAGAATCAACTGGCCGTCGTGCATGCCGAATTCCAGTTTTGTGTCGGCAATAATGATGCCGCGTTTCAAGGCGAAGTCGGCGGCGAAGCAATAGATTTTCAGCGTCAGATCGCGCGCCTTCTCCGCCACGTCGGCCCCGGTAATGCGGCAGGCTTCCTCGAAGGAAATGTTCTCGTCATGGCCGCTCTCGGCCTTGGTCGCCGGGGTGAAGACAGGGGCGGGCAGGCGGCAGGAGTTTTGCAGTCCGGTGGGCAGTTTAATCCCGCACACGCAGCCGGTTGCCTGGTAATCCTTCCATCCCGATCCGGCGAGGTAGCCGCGCACCACGCACTCGATGGCCAGCGGCTGGGCCTTCTTCACCACCATGCTGCGGCGGGCTAGCGCCGCGGAAAATTTTTCCAGTTGCGCCGGCAGCGGGTCGGTGGAGCGGGCCGCCAGGTGGTTGGCCGCCAGAGGCGCCAGCAGATCGAACCAAAAGAAGGAAAGTTGCGTCAACACCTCGCCCTTGCGCGGGATGCCGTTGGGCATGACGCAGTCAAATGCCGAGATGCGGTCGGTGGCGACAAAGAGCAGCCGGTTTCCCAGATCAAAAATTTCCCGCACCTTGCCGCTCCTCACCTTTTTGACGCCGGGCAAATCCAATTGCAATAGCGGTTCGTTCACCATTGTGAAAGATACAGGAACAAAGCCAAAACCGCAACGCGCAAAATTTGCGCTGGTCACGGCTGGCAGGGCGCGCACTCCGTGCGCGCCGCGGCGGCCAGAGGACTGCCCGCCCTGCCTTTCTCCCCGCCGTCACTGACGCAGTGCCCAAAATAAGAATGGGCGGAAATGTGGTTGTAGCGGCGGTCTATGACCGCTGGTGCGCCCGTCAAATCACCGTGCCGTGCGGGATGAGGCCGCCCTTGGGGATGATGACGATGCCGTCGCGCACGTAGTAAAGGGGATGGTCCACGCTTTCCGGCTTGCCCGCCGGGGAAATCCGGCAGTTCTCCCCGATGCGCGCGTTCTTGTCAACAATCGCATTCTCGATCCGCGTGTTTTTCCCCACCCCCACCCGCGGCAGTCCGCGCGCCTCGTACTGCCGGATGGAGGACTCGGACTCGTAAAAATCGCAGCCCAGCAGGATGGTGCGGTGGACCTCGCACCCCTCCTCAATCCGGCTGCGGATGCCCACGATGCTCTGGCTGATTTTGCAGCGGTCAATGATGCAGCCGTCGGAGATGTCGGCGTGGCTGATCTCCGCGCCGTTGATCTTGGAGGCGGGCAGAAATCGCGGGCGGGTGAAGATCGGCGCGCTCATGTCAAAGAAATTGAAGCGCGGCAGATCCGCTGTCAAGTCTATATTAGCCTCGAAAAACGACCGGATGGTCCCGATGTCCTCCCAGTAACCCTGGAACACATACCCATGCACCCGATGGCTGTTGATGGCGTCCGGGATGATGTGCTTGCCGAAGTCCGCCAGCGTGTTGTCCAGCAATTTCAAGATCACTTCCCGCTTGAAAATGTAAATCCCCATCGAGGCCAGGAAAAATTCCTGCTCCCCCTGGATGCCCAGGGCGCCGTAGCGGGCCGGGTCAACCCGCAGGGAATCCAGGACGGCCGGCTCCCGGGGCTTCTCGACGAAACGGGTGATGCGCTGGTCCGGTCCCAGTTCCATGATGCCCAGCGACTGCGCCTGGGGGCGCCCGACGGTGATGGTGGCGACCGTCAGGTCCGCGTCGTGCTCGGCGTGCTTGGCGATCAACTCCCGGAAATCCATCCGGTAAAGCTGGTCCCCGCTCAGAATGAGGAGGTGCTCGAAGTCATGGGTCAGGAAATGCAGCAGGTTCTTCCGCACCGCGTCGGCCGTGCCCTGGTACCAGGAGGTGTTGGTGAAAGTCTGTTCCGCCGCCAGAATCTCCACAAATCCGCCCGAAAAATGGTCGAACTTGTACGATTGCGAAATATGGCGGTGGAGCGAGGCGGAATTGAACATGGTGAGCACATAGACGCGTCTGAGGCCCGAATTGATGCAGTTGGAAATCGGAATGTCCACCAGGCGGTATTTGCCCGCCAGCGGCACGGCCGGTTTGCTGCGGTCCCGGGTGAGCGGAAACAGCCGCCGTCCCTGCCCGCCCCCCATGATGACGCAGAGGACATTGCTCGTATTGACGGACATGCGTGTTCTTTGCGTCATGGCTTTGCTCCTAATTCGCGCCGCAGTATAGCTGCCACCCCGATTGGTTTAAAGTCCAAAGTTGAACGGAAGCATCTTTTCCTTTCCAATCCAGCGCATCCCCGGTATTGGTTTGTCTTCAGCCATTGATGACGACAAGGATGCGCCACGTTACGCGGTTGTCCCTCCTGCTCCTCGCGGGTTGCGCCGGCTCGTCTTCGCGCGTCCCCACCCCCATGCCCGAAACCCCCGCGCCGCCGCCGCGCACCGCCCCGGCCGGCCCGCCGCCCGCGCCCGAACGGGAATTTCGCGGCCTCTGGGTGGCGACCTACCTGAATCTGGACTGGCCCTCCCGTCCCGGCCTGGACGCCGCCCGGCAGCAAGCCGAACTGACCGCCATCCTCAACCGCGCCGTCCTCCTGCATTTGAACGCCATCGTCCTCCAGGTCCGCCCCTGCTGCGATGCGCTTTACGATTCCAAAATCGAGCCGTGGTCCGCGTATCTGACCGGCAAAATGGGCCTCGCGCCCAAGCCCTATTACGATCCGCTGGCTTTCGCCGTGGCCAAATGCCACAAGCGCGGCCTGGAACTCCACGCCTGGTTCAATCCGTTCCGCGTCCGTTCCCGCGACGACAAAACGCCCGCCGCCAAGAATTACGTCACCGCCACCCATCCGGAACTGATCCGCGCCGCCGGCGAAGTCCTGATGCTGGACCCGTCGGACCCCCGCTCGCGGGTCTATTCGCTGGGAGTGATCATGGACGTGGTGCGCCGTTATGACATTGATGGGGTTCACCTGGACGACTACTTCTATCCGTATCCCGCCAAGGGCTACAAGCCGGCGGATTTTCCGGACGACGCGCAGTGGCAGCGGTACCAGAAGGGCGGGGGAAAACTTTCGCGGGGCGATTGGCGGCGCGGCAACATCAATACCTTTGTGCAGGCGGCATACACGTCCATCAAGAGGGAAAAGCCGTGGGTCAAATTTGGGATCAGCCCCTTTGGCATCTGGCGGCCCGGCCATCCCGCCGGGATCACGGCCGGGCTGGATTCTTACGAGGCGCTTTTCGCCGATTCGCAGGCCTGGCTGGCCAACGGGTGGGTGGATTATTTGTCGCCGCAACTTTACTGGCCGGCGGACGACAAGGAACACAGCTTTCCCGCCCTGCTGCAATGGTGGAGCGCGCAAAACCCGCTGCGCCGCCATTTGTGGCCTGGCATGCAGACCGACGAATGGCCCGGCTTCAAGGGAAACCCGGCGGCGGAAACCGCCAATGAAATCGAATTGACACGCCGCCAGCCGGGCGCCTCCGGCGATGTCCTTTGGCGGGCCGCCTTCGTCATGCGCGGCACCAACGGGGTCGCCGCGGCCCTGGCCCGGAGCTTTCCCGGTCCGGCGCTGGTTCCCGCTTCGCCCTGGCTGGGCGGCCTCCGCCCTGGCAAACCGTGGCTGGCCGTGCGCAAAACAGGGCGCGAAATCTCCCTCGCCTGGAAACCCGCCGGCGGGGAGCCGGTCTGGCAATGGGTTTTGCAGGAAAGATGCGGCGACGGCTGGCGGACGGAGATTCTGCCCGCCGCTCAAACCAGCCGGCTCTACCCCGCCGGCGGTGTGCCTGCCTTGCCGCAGGCCGTCGCGGTCACGGCGGTCACCCGTGTCGGCAACCTCAGCCCGCCCGCCGTTACCAATTTGGAAATCCGCTGACACGGGCAATGTAAAAATACCTTGATTAGACACGATTAGGCTTGATTGAAAGCGCCCCGTTTTATGCGTAAAGTGTTCATGGAAAGTAGCTTGCGTTGATTTTCATCAAAAATGGCCAGCACTTGTGGAAAAAGGCATTCATGCAGCGATGGATTCATAAAGTACAGTGATTTAGTAGAGTATGGAATACTTGGGTCCGGGACGGGGAGATGACCAAGGCAAGATGCATGGGAGGCGTCCCCACCCTGCTCGCCCCGCCGCCCGGCCCTGTGTGCCATATCGTCACGCTGGCAAGGATAGCATATAAGCCCGGATTGTCAATGGAAAAATTAAGCAACAAGAGCATCTTCGTCTTTTTGTTGTGTCACAACCCATCGCGCGCTATAACACGTTGCGTGAACGCCAACACCACCAGCAAGCCCGCCGGAAATTCAGGCGGCCTGCCCGGCTTTGCGGCGACGCTTTGGGCCACCACGGACAAACTGCGCGGCAAGTGACAGCAGCGATCGCTGACAAGAACCCCATGTTTCTGCCGCCCACATAAACCATGAACCAATTCCCGCACTCCCGCCGCATTGCACGACGCGCTGCTGCCGGAGTTGCTGGCGAACGGGTTGCGCGCTTCCGCCGCCGCCAAACTGATTGATCGCAGAACCTGAGTATGGATTTGCTTCAACTGACAGCAACGCAATTCGTCAAGCCGATGTCCACCGGGCGCAATCGTCCGCTTTTGCTTGGGTGTGAGGACGCCGCCGGCGAGAAGTTTGAAGTCGTGGTGAAGTTTCGCGGGCGGGAGATGACGGAGAAGGCGCAAAGCGCCGAGTTGATCGCGGCGCAATTGGCGGACGATCTTGGATTGCAAACTCCAATACCGGCTGTCGTCACTGTTCCGTCTGGGTTTGAAGCGATTATTGCGGAAAAGGGATTGGCGGCGATGGTGAAGAACAGTCCCGGCGCTAACTTTGGTTCGGTTCACCTTGGTGCAGGATTTACAACGTGGCCGCCCGGACGCGCCCCATTTGGCGCCCAGCGGGACCAGGCCGCGGATATATTTGCCTTCGACACTCTGATCCAAAACCCGGACCGGCGGGCGGCGAATCCGAACCTTTGGGCGTGTTCCAACCGGCTCGGCGTTTACGACCACGAGCAGGCATTTTCGTTTTTGTCCGTGCCAATCCTCGGCGGAGCACCGAAGCCGTGGTTGGTTGCGAATCAGCCCGCGAGTTTCCGATTTCTCGAACAACACATTTTCTATCACAGCCTCCGGGGAGGGCCGTTGAATCTGGGACCGTTCAAAGGAAAACTCGCCGCTCTGACGGATGAACGAATTCGAGTGTATATTGAGGCGGTTCCGGCACGGTGGCGGAATCAAAGTGACTTTTGCGGCCAGATTGCCGAGTATCTCGGCGAAGCTCGCCAACAGCGTGAGGATCTGATAAATTGCATTCAACACATACTGCGATGAAAACGACATACAGCACCATCACACTTCGTTACGTGCATGACGTTGTGACCGGGGAGTTCGCCAACATCGGGGTCGTGCTCTATTCGCCAGAGCAGCGTTTCCTGGAGGCGCGCTTCGCCGCGTCCTATGAACGGTTGAACGCGATGTTTTTGAAAATTGACCACCTGCATTACCGCGCCTTGATGCGGTACATGGCGAACCGGTTTGAGGAAATCGCCGCCGATATCCGCGACGGCCTGCGTATTCCGGCTTTGACCTCCTTGGGAGAAATTGTCCGGCAAGTGCTGCCGCCGGACGACAGTTCACTGCAATGGTCCCAACAGGGCGGCGGCTTCACGGAGGAACCGGAGAAAACCCTGGATGAATTGTACAAAAGATTTGTGGAGCGATACATTGCAGGCGCGGAACAAGTAAGCCGAAGCGACGATGAGATCGCCAAGCCGTTTAAAGCGAAGCTCGGCAGAACGGCGGCAATGCTGGCCGAAAAGAAAATTACGACGAGAGATTATCAATACGACTTCCGTTTTGCCTGGAAAAATGACATCTGGCACCTTTACGAGCCTGTTTCGTTTGACCTCGTTGATCCAGGCAGCATCCGTGAGAAGGCAAATAAATGGCTGGGCCGCGGGGTCGCGCTGAACGAATCAACAGAAGCATTCAGAATTCATTTCCTTCTGGGCGAACCGCGCCAGGATGAAACCAGGAAGGCCTTTGAAAACGCGATTCATCTCTTGGGCAAAATGCCGG
>Ga0182027_10006068_pt1 | contig 18206 bp, 14 predicted proteins | sample 712E1DmetaG_FD_121300 | JGI IMG/M metagenome (GOLD analysis project Ga0182027, IMG submission 121300) | Permafrost microbial communities from Stordalen Mire, Sweden - 712E1D metaG (Illumina Assembly) | ecosystem: Environmental > Terrestrial > Soil > Wetlands > Permafrost | place: Sweden... | reverse complement strand
GGAATGTGCGTCCACGCCGCCACCACCCGGGCGATATCCTCGTCGGTGACCTCCTGGCGTAAAAGCGTGTTGCGTGTTGCGTGTTGCGTGGATTGCTTTTCGATGGTGGCCAGCTTTTTCTCCAGGTCGGGAATTTTTCCGTACTGGACCTCGGCAGACTTCGTCAAATCCCCGCGCCGCTGGGCTTGTTCCAATTCCAGCTTCGCCTGTTCGAGTTGCGTCTGGACCACACTGACGGCGTTGACAGCGGCTTTTTCATTCTGCCATTGCGCCGTGAGCGCCTTGGACTTGTCCTTGAGGTTGGCCGTCTCCTTGTCAATGAGCTTGAGCCGTTCCTTGCTCGCAGCGTCCTTTTCCTTGGCCAGCGACGTGCGCTCGATTTCCAGTTGCAAAATCTGCCGGTCAAGCTGGTCCAGTTCCGTCGGCTTGGAATCCAGCTCCATTTTGATGCGCGACGCCGCCTCGTCCACCAGGTCAATCGCCTTGTCCGGCAGAAACCGGTCGGTGATGTAGCGATGCGACAGCGTCGCCGCCGCCACGAGCGCCGAATCCTGGATGCGCACGCCATGATGGACTTCGTACCGTTCCTTCAACCCACGCAAAATCGCGATGGTCGCCTCCACCGTCGGCTCGCTGACCTGGACCGGCTGAAACCGGCGCTCGAGCGCCGGGTCTTTCTCGATGTGCTTGCGGTATTCGTCGAGCGTCGTCGCGCCGATACAGCGAAGTTCGCCGCGTGCCAGTTGCGGTTTCATGATATTCGCCGCGTCCGTCGCGCCTTCCGCCGCGCCCGCGCCGACGATGGTGTGCAACTCGTCGATGAACAAAATGATTTTGCCTTCACTGGCGGTGATTTCCTTGAGAAACGCCTTGAGCCGGTCCTCGAACTCACCGCGATACTTCGCGCCGGCAATCATCGCGCTCAAATCCATCGCCACCAGCCGCTTGTTCTTGAGCGATTCGGGGACGTCGCCGCTGACGATGCGCCGGGCCAGGCCTTCGGCAATCGCCGTTTTGCCCACGCCGGGTTCGCCGATGAGCACCGGATTGTTTTTCGTGCGGCGCGTGAGCACCTGCATGACGCGGCGGATTTCCTCGTCGCGGCCGATGACGGGGTCAATCTTTCCCTGCCGCGCCAGCGCGGTGAGGTCGCGCCCGTATTTGTCGAGCGCCTGAAATTTGGCTTCGGGATTTTCGTCCGTCACGCGCTGGTTGCCGCGCAAATCGGCGAGCGCCTTCAAAACCGTGTCACGCTTGAGACCGGCGGCCGAAAGCATTTTCTTCAGCGACGTGCCGCCATCGTCCAGCAGGCCGAGCAGCAAATGTTCGGTGCTGACATAATCGTCCTTGAGTTTGGTCGCCTCGGACTGCGCGGCATCGAGCGCCTTGCGCAGGGTCGGGCTGGCATAAACCTCCGCGGCGCCCTCGACCTTGTGGCGACGGGACAGTTCGCGTTCCAGTTCGGACTGCAATTTCGCGGACGGCACGCCGATTTTCTGGAACAGTTCGGGCACGAGGCTTTCCGACTGGCCGAGCAGGGCCAGCAGCAGATGTTCGCCGTCCATTTCCTGGTGCGACATTTCACGCGCGAGGCGTTGCGCCTCCGACAGCGCCTCCTGCGATTTGAGGGTCAATTTCTCCAGTTGCATAATGGTGCGACTTTAACGCAAAGACGCCAAGACGCAAAGGCGCGAAATGAATGCAAATTTTGACACGGATTTCACAAATTGGCACGAATCGGTTTCAAATCCAAAGCCCGTCGGGCTGGCATATTTGTAGAAACGCCAATGCAAAATGCTCCAAGCTCCGTAGGAGCGACATCATCGGGACAATGACCGGAATATGCCGCTCCTGACGGAGCTTTATTCATCCCGGGTTGTGTTTCTACAAAGATGCCGCGCCTACGGTGCTCACTGGATTAATTTGCGTCAATTCGCTTCTTGCCCTTATCCGTAATACAAACCTGCAACTTCGCGCAAGGACGACAAAGATTTGGATTGAGGTGGCAGAGCGCAGCGGCGACACCGCTTTCCGCACGACCGGTTGCGTCCCAAAGCGGCGTGGAACTTCGCTTCCCGCCGCAGTCCAAAATCCGCAGTTGCGGCGCAAGCCGCGTCAGGTTTATCCGTACTACTATCCATGAAAGTTTTGTTTTCCTGCGCAAATTGTTCGAGCGGCGTAGTGGCACGGGCATCTTGCCCGTGCGTTTCAATCAAGCCGACATTTTCAGAAACTCATGGGCGGGACGCCCGTGCCACTATTTGGGTTGCGGCTTCGCTGCGCTGTGTCCATCCGTGGTTAAACAAAACTTTCCGCAACTTTGCGACTTTGCGTTAAGGAAAATTCCGATTAGCTTGCCCGCATGAAATATCGCGAACTCGGTCGCACCGGCTGGAAGGTTTCGGAAATCAGTTTTGGCGCGTGGGCCATCGGCGGCACCTGGGGACCCGTCGAGGACAAAGAATCGCTCGCCGCCCTGCATCGTGCGCTCGACGGCGGCGTGAATTTCTTCGACACGGCGGACGTCTATGGCGACGGCCACAGCGAACGGCTGCTGGCGAAACTGCGCCGGGAACGTAAGGAAAAATTTTACATCGCCACCAAGGCCGGCCGCCGGCTCAACCCGCATACGGCGGAAGGGTACAACCGCCAGAACCTTACGGCGTTCATCGAACGCAGTTTGAAAAACCTGGACACGGACGCGATTGATTTGCTGCAACTGCATTGCCCGCCCCCGGCGGTTTTTTACCTGCCCGAGGTGTTTGGCATCCTCGATGACCTCGTGAAAGCCGGCAAGCTGCGGCATTACGGCGTGAGCGTGGAAAAAGTTGAGGAAGCGTTGAAGGCGATTGAATTTCCAAACGTTCAGACGATTCAGATCATTTTTAACATTTTTCGGCAGCGACCGGCGGAATTGTTTTTCCCGGAGGCGCAACGCCGCAAGGTTGGCATCCTCGCGCGGGTACCGCTGGCGTCGGGCATGTTGTCCGGCAAAATCACGCGCGCGAGCCAATTTGCCAGGGACGACCATCGGAATTTCAACCGCCACGGCGAGGCGTTTGACCGCGGCGAAACGTTCTCTGGCGTGGATTTCGAGACCGGCCTGCGCGTCGTCGAAGAATTGAAGGCGTTTGCGCCCGCCGGCGCGAGCCTGGCGCAACTGGCCTTGCGCTGGATTCTGGAATTTCCAGCGGTGACGTGCGCCATTCCGGGCGCCAAACGCCCGGCCCAGGTCGCGGAGAATATTGCGGCATCAAACTTGTCACCGTTGTCCGCCGACACGATGAAAAAGATCCGCGCCCTTTACGACGCACAGATCAAACCGCTGGTGCATCCGTATTGGTGAAGGTGCAGAGTTGAGCCTGCGGCTCGATTTAATCAGCGCACAGCGCCGACATTACAACGTTCCAATCCACCTTGCTCCCCTGCCCGTTGTGAGCTAATTTGCGGGCGTTATGGACATGGAAACACCACCTTTGCCACCCAATACCGTGCCGCCGCCTCCACCGCCGTTGACGCCGCCGCCGATCATCGCGCCACCGCCAGCCAAACCGCGCAAGAGCCGGGGTTGGATGATTGTTGCGATCATCCTGCTCGTCCTGCTGGCCATCAGCCTGTTGGGGAATTTCACCCAGCTCGTTTACCGGACATTTACTTCCGGACTGAGCTCCGGCTTGCGCAACGGCTTCCGGACCACCACCTCCCGCGACGTCGGTCCGCGGCTGGACGAATGCGTGCTCGAAGATAACAACTCGCGCAAAAAAATCGCCGTGGTCACGGTGGACGGCATCATCACCGACCACATGGTTGACCGGTCGGGCAACAGCATGGTGGACGTGATCAAGGCGCAGCTCGACCGCGCCAAGGAGGATGAACGGGTCAAAGCGGTGATTCTCAGAGTGGATTCACCGGGCGGCGAAGTGATGGCCTCGGACGAAATCAACAAGATTATCGGGGATTTCCAGACGGATACGCTGGATGAGTTGGGCAAGCCGGTTCTGCGGGGCAAACCGGTGGTGTGTTCGATGGGCAGCCTGGCGGCGTCGGGCGGTTATTACATCTCCGTTCCCTGCCGCTGGATTGTGGCCAACGAACTGACCATTACCGGCAGCATCGGCGTCATCATGCACGGTTGGAATTATCGCGGACTGATGGACAAGGTGGGGATTGCGCCGATGACTTACAAAAGCGGCAAGTTCAAGGACATGCTGAGCGGCGAGCGCAGCACAAATGAAATTCCGGTGGAAGAACACATGATGGTGCAGGCGCTCATTGACGAAACTTACGGAAGATTTACCAACATCGTATGCGCCGGCCGCACGCAAGCCTACCAGAAAAACAACAAGGAAGGCCAGGCGCTCGGCACCAATTGGAACAGTTTCGTGGACGGCCGTGTGTTGTCCGGCACGGAGGCGCTCAAACATGGGTTCGTGGACGAACTCGGCGACTTTGACAAGGCGGTGGAGCGCACGAAAAAAATCGCCAAAATCAGCAATGCCAACCTGATTGAATATCGTGAGCGCTACGACATTTCAGATTTGTTCTCGATGTTCGGGCAGAGCGGTTCCGCCCACGACATCAAGCTCGACCTCGGCATGGACATGCCCAAATTGCAAGCCGGGCAGCTTTACTTCCTGTCATACACCCTGGTGAATTGACGTGAAAGGCGTCACCGTCATCGCGCACCCGCTGGTGCAGCACAACCTCACCCGGTTGCGCGACCAGCGGACGCAGTCCCAGGAATTCCGCCGCCTGCTGGGCGAAATCGCCGCGCTCATGCTCTACGAAGCCACGCGCTCGTTCGCCACCCGTCCCGCCACCGTGCAAACCCCGCTGGCGCGCGCACGCGGCACCCGGCTGAAGCGCGAAGTGGTGCTGGTGCCCGTGCTGCGCGCCGGCCTCGGCCTGCTCGACGCCATTTTGCAACTGATTCCCAACGCCCGCGTCGGGTTCATCGGCCTCAAGCGCGAGGAAACCACCTTGCGGGCGCAGTTTTATCACCAAAGCCTGCCGAAAAACCTGGGCCGGTTTGAAGTCATTTTGATAGACCCGATGCTGGCGACCGGCGGCAGCGCCGTGGCCGCGCTGGATTTGCTGACGGAGCAGGGCGCGAAACACGTGCGGCTCGTGAATCTGGTCGCCGCGCCGGAAGGCATTCGCCGCGTGCAAAAAAATTACCCCAAACTGCCGATTTTCACCGCCGCCATTGACCGCCGGTTGAACGAAAAAGGTTACATCGTGCCCGGCCTCGGCGACGCGGGGGACCGGTTGTTTGGAACGTGATTGGTTAAACAAGAATTTGGTTAAATGAGTGATCGGTTAAATGAGCAGCCGGACAATGAACTTGTTTGGCTCATTTAACCAATTACTGATTTAACCAGTTACTCATCTGACGGTTTAGTGATTTAACAATGCCAGAAACATTGCTCATGGTTGCCGACAGCGAACGCGACGCGAACATGCTTTACGCCACCGGCCTGTTCGTGCCCGACCCGTTCATTTATCTGCACACAACCGGCCGCCCGCTGCTGGTGATGAGCGATCTGGAAATTGACCGCGCCCGCGCGCAAGCCCCGCACTGCCGCGTCGCGTCGCTCAGTCAATATCAGCAAAAACTTCGCGCCCGGGGAATCAAACGCCCCGGACTCTCTCATGTCGTCCGGCAGATTTTGCGTGAAAAAGGAATCCGCCGCGTCATCGTGCCGGACAATTTCCCCCTCGGCCTGGCGACGGACCTGGAAAAACTCGGCGTCTCCGTCAAGGCGCGTCCGGGCAATTTTTTCCCGGAACGCGAAATCAAATCCGCCGCCGAAGTCCGGAAGATTTCCGCCGCACTGGTGATGGCCGAGGTCGGCATGGCCGAGGCGATGCAGGTCCTGCGCACGGCCAAAATCGGGCGCGGCCGCAAACTGCTTTACCACAACGTCCCGCTCACGTCGGAAAAGCTGCGGTCGGTGATTGACTGCGCCATCCTGCAGGCCAGTGGGCTGGCCGCCAACACCATCGTCGCCGGCGGACGGCAGGCGTGTGACCCGCACGAACGCGGCTTTGGCCCGCTCCGCGCAAACGAGCTGATCATCATTGATATTTTCCCCCGCTCGCAAAAAACCGGCTATTTCGGCGACATCACCCGCACCGTCGTGCGCGGGCGCGCCGGCGAGGCCGCGCGAAAACTTTACGACACGGTCTTTCAGGGACAAAAAATCGCCTTCCGAAAAATCCGCGCGAATGCACCGGCCACCGACGCCCATCGCGCCGTGCATGAATTTTTTGAGCAACAAGGTTACCCGACCCGCCGCCATCACGGGCGCATGGAGGGATTCTTTCACGGCACGGGCCATGGACTCGGCCTGGAAATCCACGAATCACCGCGGGTGAACGCCAATCCCGCCGGTACGCTCAAGCCCGGCCATGTCGTGACCGTCGAGCCGGGGCTTTATTACCCGGAAATCGGCGGCGTGCGATTGGAAGACGTCGCGCTGGTCACGAACAACGGCGCGCGCAACCTGACGCGGTTTGAGAAGGTGCTGGAAATTTGATGCCCCATGAAACTTACGAGCTTTGAAGCCATCGTCCGCACCCTCCATGGAGCAAAGGTGCGTTATCTCGTAGCCGGTGGACTAGCGGTCAACGCGCACGGTTACGCACGCTTCACCAACGATGTGGATTTGGTGGTTCACCTGACGGAAGCGGACATTTTGGGCGCGTTCAAGGCGTTGGGAAAAATCGGCTACCGGCCCATTGTGCCCATCACCGCCGTGGAATTTGCCGATCCCAAGAACCGCCGGCGTCTGGTAAAATCAAAAAAAATGACCGTGCTCCAGATGTGGAGCGACCAACACCTGGAAACGCCGGTGGACATCTTCGTAACCGAGCCGTTTGACTTTGATGTGGAGTACAAAGCTGCGCTGGTGGAGCCGTTATCACCCGGGCTTCCGGTGAGGTTTATATCGCTCAAAACCCTGATTAAACTCAAAACCAAAGCCAATCGTGCGGAGGATAGGATTGACATAAAAAATCTGAAGGCGATTCTGAAACCCGCAAAACGCTGAACATGGCCCACAAACGAACAAACCATTCCTGGGACTCCTGCACTTGGAGCGGCGCTCGGCGCGAGCAGTTCCGCCGCTGGGGCAAGCTCACCTTGCGCGAGAAACTCCAAGCGGTGGAAGACATGGGAAAAGTGGCCGCGCGCTTTACGGAACTCCGCCGACGCCGACGCTCATCGTCCTCCACGGCGCGCGCAACCTGACGCATTTCAGAAAGGTGCCTGAAGCCGATTTGCGCCAAAACCATGTCTCACCTGAGCCACCCTGGCGCACAATATTCTTTCCCGGAACACGAAAACCCATAAATTGGCAGTAAACCGGCTTGGCACGCGGCCAGCTTGGTTGAATGAAACAGCCGACGGGCTGTCAATTGAACGAGTTTATGTTTTATATCGATCCATTATATTTGGCGTTGGTCGTCCTGCCGGGATTGCTCATCGGCATCTGGGCGCAAATCAAATTGTCCTCGGCTTACGGCAAATACAGCAAGGTGCCGGTGGAATCCGGCATGACGGGTGCGGAAGCTGCCCGCGAAATTCTCGACCGCGCCGGGCTCAACAACGTGCCGGTGGAAGAGGTCCCCGGCCATTTGACCGACCATTACGATCCCACCAAGCGTGCGCTGTTTCTCTCGTCCGACAACTTTCATGGCCAGACGGTGGCCGCCGTCGGCGTCGCCGCGCACGAATCCGGCCACGCGCTCCAGCATCAGGCGGCTTACGGACTGTTCAATGTGCGCATGGCGCTGGTGCCGGTCACGCAATTCGCGAGCACGGCCTACATGGGCATTCTCCTCTGCGGCGCCTTTTTGCACCTGATGAAAATTGCCCTTCCCATCATCATTGCGCTTTTTGCGGTGATAACGCTGTTCCAACTTGTGACCCTGCCGGTGGAATATGACGCCAGCCGCCGGGCGAAGGAACAATTGTTCCAGCTGGGCCTCGTACATGAGCAGGAACGTGTGGGGGTGAGCAAGGTTCTGGACGCCGCCGCGCTGACCTACGTGGCCGCCCTGGTCAGCAGCATGCTTACGTTGCTTTACTATATCGCCCGCAACAGCCGGCGTTAGCATGATGGAGTTCAATCCCGCCGGGGCGGGACTGTCCCGGAACACGCTAAAGCGTGAACTCCAACCATTAATTTTCTTGCAGGCTGGCGTTTAGGCCGTAACGTTTCCCCGTTTTATGGCGGTAAAGAGGCAAAGTCGCAAAGCGGTCAAATCCAAGCGGCGCGCAACCCGGTCAGCGGTTGTCACGCAGCGCGCAAAAATTGTCGCGCCCGCGCCCGCGCCCGCGCCGGGTGTGTTCCAGCCCGCTTCACCAACGGTCACCGAAGGCGACACCACGCAATTCATTCGCCGGGAAAGCTCGCGTTACGACGGCGACACCGCCATCAAGCTTTACCTGCGCGAAATCGGGCAGGTGAAATTGCTCACGCCGCAGGAGGAAATCCAACTGGCCGCCCGCATCAAAAAGGGCGACAAAAAGGCGCGCGAGCAGATGATCAAGGCCAACCTGCGGCTCGTCGTCAAAATCGCGCGCGATTACGAGGGCATCGGCCTGCCGCTGCTGGATTTGATCAGCGAAGGCAACATTGGCCTGATGAAGGCCGTCGAGCGGTTCGACCCAAAAAAAGGCGGCAAGCTTTCGACTTATGGCTCGTGGTGGATCAAACAATCCATCAAACGCGCGCTCGCCAATCAATCCAAGACCATCCGCCTGCCGGTGCATCTGGTGGACAAAATTTCCAAGATGCGCCGCCTGGCGATGCGTTTGCAGGAGGAACTGGGCCGCGAACCGACCGACGAGGAATTGGCCGATGAACTCGACGTGACCCCGCTTCGCGTGCGGCAGATGCGGCTGGCGGCCATCCGCCCGGCATCGCTCGACGCACCCATCGGCGATGACGATTCGAATAATTTTTCCGATGTCGTTGAGGATGAAAATGCCGCCACGCCTTACGAAGACCTCGAAGACAAGACCGTCACCGGCATGTTGCAGGAGATGGTGAAGCATCTCGACGCCCGCGAATCAACCATTCTGCGCTACCGTTTCGGCCTCGACGGCGGTTCGGAGAAAACGCTGGAGGAGGTCGGCGAGAAATTCGGCGTCACGCGCGAGCGCGTCCGCCAGATTCAAAATCTGGCCCTGCGGAAACTCCGCAAAATGATCGAGAAACTCGAAGCCTCCAAAATCAAACACGCCTGACGCCATGCCCGTTTTGCGGAATCTCGAATGACTAAACCCGAATGACGAAAGAATTCCCAATGACCAATCCCGATTTGTATCGCGCGCGGCTGAATCTGTTCGTCATTTGTGCTTTGTCATTCTTTAGTCATTAGTGCTTCGTCATTTGTCATTTTCCACCCCCCCCCTTTTACCAAAACAGCCCAAAACAAAAAAAACATGTCCCCCATCACCCCTGCTGACATCGAACGAGCCATCCGCAACGTACCGGACTTTCCCAAGCCGGGCATCCAATTCAAGGACATCACGCCCGTGCTGGCCGATGCGCGACTTTTCGCCGGCTCGATTGATTTGCTCACGGCAGGATTCAAGCCCGGGGCGGTGGACGCGGTCGTGGGCATTGACGCGCGCGGATTTATTTTTGCCGCCGCCGCCGCCGTGAAACTGGGCGCCGGTTTTGTGCCCGTGCGCAAAAAAGGCAAGCTGCCCTATAAAACCATCGAGCAGGAATACGCGCTCGAATACGGCTCGGCGACCGTGGCCATGCACGTGGACGCGCTTAAGCCGGGCGCGCGCGTGCTGCTCATTGACGATCTGCTGGCGACCGGCGGGACCGCCTCCGCCGCCCTGGCGCTGATGATAAAACTCGGCGCGAACGTCCTGGAAGCCAGCTTTCTCATCGAACTGAAATTCCTGAACGGCCGCGAGAAATTAAAGGGCTGTCCGGTGCGCTCCATCATTGTTTATTGAGCCGCCGTTGGAGTTCAAGCTTCAGCTTGCCAGGCAGCGTCATCTCCTTTCGAAGTTGGATGTTGGGTGTTGAATGTTCGATATTTATCTTTCCACCATCACCCGTCCGCCAGCCTCATCCAAGAACATTTTGAATTGACCTGTATTCCGGCACGGTTCATACCATCGGCCCATGGAACGGCACGAACGGATTTTCCCGGTCAGACGGCTTTTATCCAATGGCAAGGAAATCTTTCCTGCGAATAAAATTTCTAGGTCCATCGCGAATTTCTGTATGCCAAGACTATGTGGATCAAAAGCATTAGTCGCCCTTACGACACTCTCTCTTCTTGCAACGTCCTGTTCTACCGCGACATCACTGGCAAACCCTCATGCGCCACCGCTAGAATCCAGTCCAGATGGAAATCTTGTGCTTGTACTGAACAACGAGAGTCCGGTGAATCCCCCGATTGATTTTAATGTGTTCATCGATGGTCGCCCATCATATTCCAAGGAGATCGGTTTTACACCTCACCAGATGGAGGGTCTCTGCTTTAAGGTTACGAAAGGGTCTCATGCCGTTTATGTAAACTCTAAGAAAGTCAATATTTGGGCGGCGCAGTCTGTTGAAGTTGGCGAAAAGGTTTGGGTGCATATTTCTTACTGGCATACTCTGGACCCGGAATCTGGCGGTCCATTTAACCCGCATTTTGAGATTTCGAGCCGCCTCGAACCAATTCCGGTTTACTGATTGACGATTCAAAGGTCTAAGCTCGTTCTAGCGAATATGCGCCGCCACTTCCCAGTCGCTCCCTGGCCAACGGGCCTCAAGATAACTTCGGCCGTTGGCACCGTCTTGATTCTCGGCGTTGGCATCGGCGCTTACCGGGCCATCCCGGTTCCAACCGGTTTCACCCATCATTTCGGCCTCGCTGCGGCTATGATATTGCCCGCGCTTCTGGTGGGGAGCCTTTTCTTCATGGTCACCGGCTACGCGGTCGAAGGTTCGGAGCTTTACGTCAAGCGCCTGCTATGGTCCACCCGCATCTCGCTCCGGAGCCTTAACCGGGCATGGATTGAGCCTGCCGTGTGCAAAGGCTCCATCCGCGTTTTCGGCAACGGCGGTCTTTTCTCGTTCACCGGGTTGTTCTACAGCAAACGGCTCGGTCGCTATCGGCTCTTCGCCACCGATATTTCCCATTCCGTCGTCCTCATTCTTCCTTCACGGGTGGTGGTCATCACGCCGGCCGAGCCGGAGGCCTTCATCGAGCACGTGCGCCAGTCCCTCCCCAATGTTCAAGTCGGCCCTCCGGATGGCGGCACAAGCGAATAACTCAGACCTCCAACCAGGGCTATCTGGTGCGCTCCGTTATTGCCTATGAGCAGTCGTTGGAGTTCAAGCTTCAGCTTGTTTGGCAAAGAGAAATTTTTACTCCGACAACAGGCGGGCGATTGAATGAAACAACCCACCAGCAGTCTCGCCCCGCCTTTTGCATCCGAACAAGCTGAAGCTTGAACTCCAACCCGCCGCGCAATTGAGTTTTCAACTTCCCGCTTTCCGCTACATTGTCGCCGATGCACTGGCTGCAAGCACTCGATACGAGCCTGTTTCTTTTCGTCAACCGCTCGTTGGCCAATCCGGTCTTCGACTGGCTGATGCCGGTCTTGAGCGGCAACGCTTTTTTCGTTCCCGTCCTGCTCCTGCTCATCGTCGGCTTGCTTTGGAAAGGCGATGTCCGCCTGCGACTTTGCGTTATGCTGCTGGTGGTAATCCTGCCGCTGGGCGACGCCCTCATCTGCAATACCATCAAGCACGCGGTCGCCCGCCCGCGCCCATTCGTCACGCTGCCGGAAGCGCGCAATTTCGGCAGCATCGGCAAGGGCTACGTCCCGCCACAAATCAATGAATACGGCGTGGACATGGCGGCCCACCAGGGCAGCCGCACCAGCATACCCTCGTCGCACGCGGCCAATTGGTTTGCCGCCACCATGATTCTCTTTCTTTATTACCGGCGCAGCCTCCGGTTCATGCTGCCGCTGGCGCTGGCGGTTTCGTTTTCACGCGTCTATAACGGTGTTCATTATCCCAGTGACGTGCTGGCTGGCGCGATTTTGGGCGCGGGTTACGCGGCGGCGGGAGCAATTACCCTGCAAGCGGCGTGGCAATGGATCGGAAAAAAATGGTTCCCGGTCTGGCACACGCAAATGCCCTCGCTTTTGAATGCGGAATGCGGAATGCGGAATGCGGAATCCGCCAACTCCGAAATCCGAAATCCGAAATCCGAAATGGAATGGCTTCACCTCGGTTACCTCGTGATTTTCGCCCTGCTCATCGTGCGCTGGGCTTACATTGCCAGCGGCACGATTGATCTGGAGAAGGACGAGGCATATCAATGGCTTTGGTCGAAACACCTCGCGCTGTCGTATTACAGCAAGCCGCTGGGCATCGCGCTGCTTCATTTCCTGGGCACTTCGCTGTGGGGTGACACGGCCTTCGGCATCCGGTTTTTCCCGCCGTTGTTCGCCGCCATTTTGAGCGTGATGGTGCTGCGCTTTTTTGCCCGCACAGTCAGCGCGCAGGCGGGGTTCTGGCTGTTGCTCATCGTCACCGCCACGCCGTTGCTGGGCATCGGCACGATTCTGATGACGATTGACCCGCCGCTCGTGTTGTGCTGGACGTGGGCGATGATCGCCGGCTGGCGCGCGTCACAGCCGGACGGACAAACCCGCCACTGGCTTATCGTCGGCCTGGCCATGGGCCTCGGCTTTCTCTGCAAATACACCGCCGCCTGCCAGATAGTTTGCTGGGTGATTTGTTTCGCGCTTTGGCCGGCGGCGCGCGCGCATCTGCGGCGGCCCGGCCCGTGGCTGGCGTTGCTGGTTTTCCTGGTTTGCACCACGCCGGTCATCATCTGGAATGCGCAACACGGCTGGATCTCCGCCCATCACGTCGCGGGCAATGCCGCTCTGGACAAACAGTGGCAGCCAACATTGCGGTATTTTTGGGAATTCCTTGCCCTCGAAGCGTTCTTGTTGAACCCGATTTTCTTCGTCGGCGCGATGTGGGCCATGCTGGCTTTTTGGAAAAAACGGCGCGAATGTCCGCTCTGGCTTTACTTTTTCTGCATGGGCGCGCCGCTGTTCCTCGGCTACTGGCTTTATTCATTCCATTCACGCATTCAGCCAAACTGGATTGCGGCCGCCATCCTGCCGATGTTTTGCCTGATGGTCGCGTATTGGGATGAGCGGCGGCAGGCGGGTTCGCGCCGGGTCAAACCTTTCCTAGCCAGCGGACTCGCCTTGGGCTGCTTCGCCGTGGTGCTCCTGTTCCAAAGCAATCTCATCGGCAAAATCACCGGCCAACCACTGCCCGGTGAAATGGATCCCTTGCGCCGCGTGCGCGTCTGGAAGCAAACCACCGCGCTCGTCGAAAACGCGCGGAAAAATCTGGAAACCGAAGGCAAACCGGCGTTCATCATCGCCGATCATTACGGCATGACCGGGGAATTTACCTTTTATCTGCCGTCGGCGCGCGCCGCGCTCGCGTCGCAACCGCTGGTTTATTGCGTGGATGCCGACACGCCAGAGAATCAATTGTATTTCTGGCCGGAATACAATTACCGGGCCGGTCGCAAGGGCCAAAACGCCATATTTGCCGCTGAAATTGACCCCTACCGGCTCGAACCCGGCTGGCCTTGGAAATGGTTGACACACCAAAAAGTTCGTTACGCCAAAGTGCCTCCGCCGATAGCACTGCCCAATCGCATCGCGCAGGAGTTTGAATCCGTCACCAATCTCGGCGATTTTGAAATTAACTACGGCGACCGCGTGTTCCGCCGGCTCCACCTCTGGGCGTGCTACAATCTGAAGTGAGCCATACGAAGCGCGATGTGAGAACAAAAAGCCGAAAGCCGATGGTCGTGTCTGCCCCTGATTCCTCCTCGTTCTCGTCCTCGTCCTCGTCCTCGATTCAAGTTGTTCGAGGACGAGAACGAGGACGAGGACGATTGGAAAACGCTCCGACAGAAACTCTCCTCCGCGTTCACGATTACGATCTGGCCGCGACGCTGGACTCCGGCCAGGCCTTTCGCTGGCGGGAAAACAACAGTTCCTGGACGGGCGTCATCGGCCGGCATTTGGTGCGCTTGACGCAAGTGAACAACGGCATTCGCGCGCAAACCGCCGGGCCGGTCGCCGACTGGCAGTGGCTGCGCGACTATTTGCAAATCGGCGTGGATTTGGACGCCGTGCTCAAGACTTTTCCCGACGACGCACCCATGCATGATGCCGTGGCTGCGTGTCGTGGATTGCGCATCTTGCGGCAGGACCCGTGGGAATGTCTCGCGTCATTTATTCTGTCTTCGACCAAGCAAATCGTCCAAATCCGGCAAATCGTCGCCCTGCTCTGCGAACGATTCGGCGAACCAATCGCCCGGCCCGCCACCGCCCCATCCACCAACTTCGTAGCAGTGGACGTCAGTCCGCTCCATCTAATCCAAGGCGATGTTAGAGCCGACTCACGTCGGCTGCTACGGTTCGGCGGTTCCGGTTTGAACAAAAATCATCTATTCCATTCCTTTCCAACGGCCGAACGGCTTGCCGCCGCCACCGAAGCCGAACTGCGCGCGTGCAAAATGGGGTTTCGCGCGCCGCATTTGCTCGCTGCCGCGCGGCAGATTGCGGACGGCCAGTTTGATTTGGAACGCCTGCGCCATCTGCCGCAGGCGGAAGCGCGCGCGGAATTGATGAAACTGCACGGTGTCGGCGCCAAAATCGCCGATTGCGTGCTCTTGTTCGCCTATGGCTTCGATGGCGCGTTCCCGGTGGATGTCTGGGTGGAACGCGCGTTGCGCGAACTTTATTTTCCACGCCGCCGCGTCAGTGACAAACGGCTTCAGCATTTTGCCGCGACGCATTTCGGCCCGCACGCCGGTTATGCCCAGCAATATCTTTTCCATTACATGCGGACGAAAAGGAAATGGGCCGGTTCAAGTTGATATTGGCTCATTCAAAAAAGCGGCGGAGGGCCGCCGCAGTCCAAGACGCGAAGCGTTTACCTGGGACTCACAAATCGCGCGAAGCGTCTTGGACTGCGCCAGCCCTCTGGCGCTTTGGGGGTGGAAAGTCTGCGAGACTTCCGAATGAACTTTGACCACCACAATATCAAGAGAACCGTTGCCGCTTTTCCTTGATAGAAACTGGCCGGTCAGCTTTCATAAGCCCACGATGAAGGCTGTAGATGGAAATGTCAGCCATGCACAGAGCCGTGCAGGCTCTACGGCATGATAATGTTCGGCAAAATCAAAATGCGCGGCGTTAAACAGATTATTCTGGTATTTTTGGTCGGCCTTATGGGAACGGCCTGCCGCACAAGCCAACCTTCCGATGCAGCGAAGATTCACGCCCAGAAATCCTCGGAACTTGTCGCGTGGTTAAACTGGGAACAGTTGCCCGAAGACCTTAAGGATCGAGAGCCATCCTTTTTTCAGGCTGTTTGCGATGAACTGGCGGCCCGGCATGAAGTGGATTTTCTCCTCGCCTCGCTCGATGCCTCAAACAACGAGGAGGTCAGAAAATGGCTTGTCTCGGGGGTGCTATACCAAATTGACGACCCCGGGATTTATGACGCCTTCACACGACGCTTGAACGACAAGGAAGATGAAGAGAGTTACTACGTTGCTAATTATCTGGCGAAACAAGGCAATACCGCAGCGCTTGCCACGCTGAACAGGCATTACTTTCACTATCCCGTATCTTCGTGGCAGTGGTCATATACCGTCGAGCTTTTCGGCAAGTACAGATATATGCCAGCCGCAACAAACCTCGTTGAGTCTCTCAATGCTGCTTTCCTGAATCTTTCGGCTGCCGCATGTAATGCACTGCATGAAATCTATCCGAATTCCCCGAGTCATTTTAGCGGACCCACAGAAGCAAGAAACTATTACATCAAAAGGCTGAACGAAGCGCCGAACAAACCGGATGCAGCGAATCCGGAACGTTGATTGAAAAACCCTTTCACCGCCTTCGCGTCCTTCGCTGACAAAAAATGAAAATTGATGCCATTCTTTCGCCGGCGGAACTGCCCGCGCTGGCCGGGCGCGATTTGCGGGACATCGCTTGCGTGGTGTTTGACGTGCTGCGCGCCACGAGCACGTTTGTCACCGCGCTGCACAACGGGGCGAAGGCCGTGGTTCCGGTCGCCGAAATTTTCGAGGCGCTGGCGATCCGCCAAAAACAGCCCGGCGTCCTCCTCGGCGGCGAGCGCGATGGCGTGAAAATCCGTGCCGGCCAAACCGGCGGCGTTGATTTTGACCTCGGCAATTCGCCGCGCGAATACACGCCGGAAAAAGTTCGCGGCAAAACGATTGTTTCGACGACAACGAACGGCACCCGCGCGTTGCGCGCCTGCGCGGGTGCGCAAACGGTTTTGGCCGCCTCGTTCTTGAACCTCACCGTCACCGCGCAATTCATCCGGCAGCTTCAGCCTGCCCAAATCCTGCTCGTGTGTGCCGGCACGCGCGAAAACATGGCCGACGAAGATGTGCTGGCGGCGGGCGCACTGTGCGAAATACTTGACGCGCCCCTTGCCTCGTCCCTCCTGGGAGCGCCGGCGTCCCGCCGGCCAGTCGGGAGCCGAAAACCGGAACTCGCCGGCGAGACGCCAGCGCTCCCAGGAACTGTGCCTCGGTTCGAAGGTATCCGACTAAATGATTCGGCTGAAACCGCCCGCAACGCCTGGCGGATGGCGAAGTCCAGCCTGCTCGAAGTCGTTTCGGAGGCGGAAAACGCGCGGCGGTTGCTGGCGATTCCCGAACTGCGCGATGACGTTGCGTTTTGCCTGCAGCAGGATGTTTTCAATCTGGCCGCCGTGCTGGGCCGCGACGGCACGATCCGGATTTCAATTTGAGACGGGGGCGCCCAACTCCTGCAACTTCGCCCTGACTTGGGAATAGCCGGGATCGAGTCGCAACGCCTCCTGATAACATCGCACCGCTTCGGCGGACTGCCCCTGTTTCATCAGGGCATCACCGAGATTGCTGTGGAACTGGGGGTTGTCGGGCATAAGGCGGATGGCTTCGCGATATTGCGAGGTGGCTTCATCGAATCGTTTTTGTAGGAATAAAATCGTGGCGAGATTGTTGTGGGCGTTGGGGACATCCGGGTTCACCTGCATCGCCCGCTCAAAATACACCGTGGCCTCGGCATATTGTTTCTGTTTGACCAGCGCCACGCCCAAATTGTTCAGGACATCGGTTCGGGTCGGCTCGATTTCGAGGGCGCGGCGGTAATTGTCCGTGGCTCCGGCCAGATTGCCAAGCTTGGCCTGGGCATTGCCCATATTATACAGGGCCTCAGGATTAACGGATTTGATTTGCAGGGATTTGGTGTAGCAGTCCACGGCTTCCGTCACCTGCCCATGGTCGAACAAGTAAGTGCCCAGATTGTTGAAGGCGATATGATTGTTTTCCGTCACGGCAACCGCATGGCTGAAAAGCGTTCCGCTGTTCCGCCAATGACTGATCTGGTCTTTGGCCTGCAGTCCACAGGCAACCAGAAGGATGGCCGCCAAAATGCCGGCGACCGATTGGGACAAATGCCGGCGGGTGCAAAGCTCGTTCCCGCCCCAGGCAACCACAATGAAAATCCCCATCAAAGGCAGATAGGTGTATCGGTCAGCCATGGATTGGCCTCCCACCTGCACCAGACCAATCACCGGAATCAAGGTTCCGACGAACCAAAACCAGCCGGTGAATACAAACGGAAATCTGCGCCCCAGCCACACGGCGACCACGGAGAGCCCGACGAACAGCAGCATTGAAAAACCGATCAATTCGGCGTCCCATTGAATCGGAAGCGGATAAAGAACGGCGAGGTTGACCGGCCAGAAGGTTTTGCCCAGGTAGCGGGCGTAGGCTACAAAGGTGTTTTCCATCCGGCTCGCCATTGAAATTCTCACCAATGAGGCCACCGCACCGCTTTTTTGCTGCACGATAAACGTCACCACACACGAAATCGCGCTCAGCAGGAAGAATGGAATTTTTTCCAAAACCAAACTTTGAACCTTGAACTTTGAACCTTGAACCTTGAACCGCTCCAACGGCCAATAATCCAGCAACAACATCACAAATGGCAGCGTCACCAGCATCGGCTTGCTCATCAGGCCCAGCACAAAAAAAACCAACGCCAGCCAATAGAAAACTTTAGCCTTTAGCCTTTGGCCTTCAGCCTTCTCCACATATTC
>Ga0182027_10006067_pt1 | contig 18207 bp, 15 predicted proteins | sample 712E1DmetaG_FD_121300 | JGI IMG/M metagenome (GOLD analysis project Ga0182027, IMG submission 121300) | Permafrost microbial communities from Stordalen Mire, Sweden - 712E1D metaG (Illumina Assembly) | ecosystem: Environmental > Terrestrial > Soil > Wetlands > Permafrost | place: Sweden... | reverse complement strand
TCATCAGGCCAGCTCGCAGGAAATGTGGGCCGACGGCAGCTTCACCACCCCGCCCTTTCTCGCGGCAGCCGGACGACCCGATGAAGCGGTCGCCCAATTGCTCGGCGTGCACCGGCGGCTCTGGGACGCGGACAAAAAGCTGATGCACCATCGGTGGTCCGAAAAGAAACAGGCTCTGGTTGGCCCGGCTTATTGGGGGGGCGGCAACGGCTGGACCGCCGCTGCGTTTGCGCGGGTCATTCGTTCTTTGCCCGCCACCCGCACAGCCGACCGTGAACAACTGGCGGCCATGCTCAAGGAACTGCTCGATGGCTGTCTGGCGCATCAGCGACCCGATGGATTATTTTACAATGATGTGGACAATCCATCCTCGTTCGTCGAAAGCAATCTGGCGGCCATGCTGGCGTATGCCATTTACGAAAGCGTGCGCGGCGGGTGGTTGCCGGAAAGTTATCTGCCCCATGCCGACCAGATGCGCGCAGCGGTGCGCGCCAAGGTGGATCAATTTGGATTCGTCCAGGGAGTGGCGGGTGCGCCGCATTTCGACCGTCCGGGCGTCTCAGCGGAAGGCCAGGCATTTTTCATTTTAATGGAAGCCACCGCGCGCAAAGCCGGGCGGCAATCTCCGCCGGTTGCGTTTTGATGCCCACCGGGATTTTCAAAATACGAACGCCTTGACTGCGGTAATGGTCCAGCAGCGGCCGGGTCCGTTCCTCGTAAATCACCAGCTTGCGGGTTACCAATGCTTCCGCGTCGTCCGCGCGCTGCACCCGGTCTCCGCCACTGTTGCACCGCAGCCGCTCCGCCACGGTATGGGCATCGCAGTCCAGTTGGACCACGCCGATGACGGCAATCTTGCGTTCCATCGCCTTCGCCTGTTCCAGATGGCGGGGCAGCCCGTTGAGCACCAGAAGGTCAGCGGCATGGACGCCCTTGCGCGCGATGAAGGCATCCAGGATTCGGGCGGCCAGCGGGAAATGTTCCGCTTCGAGCAGGACGCCTTCCTCCAGCACCCGGCGAAGAAACCGGATTTCTTGCGTCGCAAAAAAACCCGCTCCGTCACCGGCCACAACGGCCCGGAGGTTCGCGCCGAAATCAAAATGATGGCAGCGCCGGTTCCAGAGCGGAGATCGTTCCAAATGGTCGCCCAGTGGTGTCTTGCCGGAGCCGGTGGGGCCCAGGAGCAGAATGCCTTCAAGTTTCATGATTTAGATTTGAAATCGGACGGAAAGATTGAAGACGGTGGATGGCGAAGGGCGATCTAAAATAAATCAAGCCTTGCGAATGTTCGGCCACAACGGTTCCAGGTCCGGGTCTTGCAGGGCCATGTGTTTGATTCGTTGGACATCGCCCAACTTGCAGGCTTTATCCAGCCAGGCTTTGGCTGCGTCCAAGTCGCCCAACTGACAGTCATAACACGCCAGGTTGTAGGCGATGATTTGTTCCTTGGGAAAGGTCCGCTGGGCTTGAATCAGAATCGCGCGTGCCTGGGGAATTCCACCGCCGGTTTTCCGCCGGGTCGCATACGCCAGCGAAACCCATGTGCCCGGTTCTTCCGGTTCCAGCCGGGTGAGCGTCCCGGCAATTTCCGCCGCCGCATCCCATTTCCCGGCGGCGGCGTGGATGTCGAACTGGACGGCGAGCACGTCCGGATGGGACTGGAATGGCGGCGCGATTTTTTCCAGTTCCACGCCCGCCTCCGCAACGTTGCCCAATCCCAGCCAGCCGATGGCGGCCGAGAGATGATGGCTGTCCGGTGGTTCCAACGGTTTCATGTTCGGTTTAGATGGTTTGGAGTTTCGCCTTCAGGCGGTCCGGACCGCGTAAACGCGGAACTCCAAACATCAGGTTCATTGGATGGCGCTCGAAGCATCAATGGCCCGGGTAATCTCGTCCGATTTCCTTGATCAACTCCCCGGCGTGGGCCCGGAGCTTCGCGTCAGCATTGGGCAGGAGCAGCGGTTCCAGAGTGCGCCGGGCGGCATCGGGATTCCGGTTTCTCAATTGCGCCTGCGCCAGCGAAAACAGATAGGCCGTGTTTTCCGGCTCGAGTTGGATGGCCAGTTGCAGTTGTTGCTCCGCCGTTGTGAGCGAGTCGCCTTGGACCATCTCAAAAAAGCCGAGCAATTCATGCGCCGGTCCGAAGTTCGGCATCAGCGCGATGGATTTCTGGAGTTCGCCGCGAATCTCCACCGCCTCATCGTTTTTCAGGCGGGCATACCGGTCCTGGGAATCCGCCGTGCGCTGATACTTCTCCTCGGCATAGATGTAATAGGCCAGGAAACTGGCCGAACCACGCTGCAGCGCCTCCTTCAGGTAACGCACTGCCTCATCGGCTTTCCCGCGCTCGGCAGCCAGCAGGCCCAATCCTTCGTAGGGCAGCGGGCCGGCGGGCGCGAGTTTTTGCGCCAGCGCAAAATATGACTCGGCGGCATCGGGACGGTTTATCCGGAGAAGTTCGTCACCGAGACGGAACCAGGTTTCCACCGGGGTGATGACCCGTGTGTTCACGGTTATGGATGACGAAAGGTACGCCGGCAATGGCAGTTCAATGGGAGTGAACACGCCGCGCTTCAAATAGCGGCGCAACTCGGTTTCCATCGTCGGCAACGTGGTCTGCAACGCGTTGGTGAAGGCCTGTTCCGGAAACTGTCCCTGGCGAAGAAGCTGGGTGAACTGTCCGAAGCGCGCCTTGTACGCGGGGTTGTCGCCCGCCATCAGGAAATGCGTTAGCAGCCACGATTCGGCATAGAAAATTCCCTGACGATCGCGCTCATTGTATTGAGGCGAGTCGTGGACAACGGAAAACAGCTCGGCCAGCGGCATAAGCGGTTTTTGCGCCAGCAACCGCAGGTGATGCTCGATGGGACTGCCGATGCGGATCTGGGAGCCGGTCGTTTCGAAAGTGGAATAAACCTCGGCCATTCCTTCCTTGAGCCAGAGCGGCCAGAGTTGGTCGTTATGCCGGAACAGCAGATGGGTGTATTCGTGGAAGATGACTTCCATTTCCGTGAAAGCCGTGTTGGTGCCCGGCAGGGAGAGTACGATCAGGTTTTCGTCGCTGCCGCGATTGAAGAAAGCCGCCAAATTTGCGGGTTGGCCTTGGTAAAGCGGCAGGAATGGTTTCAACGATTCATGGTCGGGAAAAGCCATCACCACAATCGGCGGCGACGCCACCGCCTGCGCCCCGGCCAGCAAAGTGTAGGCCTCGCAAAACTGCTCCAGCCGCCCGGCCAGCTTGTAAACATCCTGGGGCGCGCCGCAACTATAGATGTTGAAATGCGTGGTACGCGTCTCCAGCCAGCGCCGTTGCGCGAGCGGAACATCGTTCGTCTGGCCGGGAGCGGTGCCAACTCCCAACGCCAGCAGCACAGCCAAAACACAAAGCGGGCAGCGAATCATAGCAAACCACTTTAAGACGCCATTGAAGAAATGTCACTTGCCATTGACTGTCCGGAGGGAGATTTGAAACCACGAAATACCCCAATAACACGAAATGACAAGGCATGGCGAGGTACAGTTATAAGCTGGCCTGCCGCGTGACGCAGCTTTACGGGTTTTAGCCAGCAGCCTTTAGCATTTGTTTCAGCCTTTCACGTTGACGGGCGCAAACACCGGGGCATACTGCCCTTTTATCATGAAGACTGGGCATTCATTTAATTTCTCAACTCAAATGCACATTGGCGCGCTGGCGTGCGCGCTGCTTGCGGCCGGCACAGCACGGGCCTGCACGACGTTTGTGCTGGAAAGCACCAACCACGTCTATTTTGGCCGGAACCTGGATTGGTTTTCGGAAGACGGACTGGTCATCATGAATCCGGGCCAGGTGCAAAAGTCCGCCATCGTAATGTCCGGCAGTTCCCCGGCAAAGTGGGTTTCGAAATATGGAAGCGTTACGTTCAACAGCGGCGGATGGGAACTGCCTTCGGGCGGCATGAACGAAGCGGGGCTGGTGGTCGAGTGCATGTGGCTGAACGAGACGCAGTATCCCGCCCCGGACTCGCGCGCGGCCCTCAACTCGCTTCAGTGGATACAATATCAACTCGACAACTGCCAAACCGTGGAGGAAGTCATCGCCACCGACCAAAAGGTTCGGGTGGAGACGGGCGGGCTGCGGGCGCCACAACATTACCTGGCATGCGATGCGGCGGGCAACTGCGCCGTGATCGAGTACCTCAATGGAAAGACGGTTTGTTATCGCGGCAGGCAACTGCTCTGCCCGGCGCTGGCCAATGAACCGTACGAGGCGGCGGCAACGGATGCCAAGCTGCATCCGACGCCAGGGGACCTCGGGAAAAAGTTAAGCGGTGATCCGCACTTCTGGCGGTTTGAGCGCGCCGCCGCGCGGGTGGCAGCGTTCCGATCCGGCACGCCGCGCGAAAACCTGGACTACGCGTTTGGAGTGCTGCAGGAAGTTTCCGAGAATGATACGGTGTGGCGGCTGGTTTACGACGTCACGGCGCGCCAGATCCATTATCGCACCCTGAGCCATCCGGCGGTGCGCACCTTGGATCTCAAAAAGATGGATTTTGCCTGCCACCTGCCCGTGCAGTTTTTCGACCTGCACCCGCCTTCCGGCGTGGTTGAACAGCCGAAGTTCGGGGAACTGTCGGAGGCGAAGTATTTGCAATATCTCCGGCGCTATCTGGCACAGGATTGGGCCAAGCAGCAATTCGGGGACATGACGCCGTTTATCGAGCCGATGCTGCTGAACCTGCGCAACGAGCGCTGCACGGAACAGCCGGCGTCCCGGTGAATGGAAGGAAAGGCTAAATTCTGAAGACTAAGAGCTAAAGTTTATGAAAAAAAGCGATCTCGTTTCAGCCTTTAGCATTTCAGAGCACAGCCGGCGCGGCAATCCGGAGAACCAGGTCGTTCAGTTCCTGCATGCGCGCCGGTTTGCCGACCACGGCGTCCGCTGACAGAGCGGCTGCTCCGTCATTCTTCATGAACGTGCTGTAGCCGGTCATCATGATGACCGGCGTTTTGGGGGATTCGGTCTTGATCGTCCGGACCACACTGTTGCCATCAATATCCGGCATGCACAAATCAGTGATGACCACTTCGTAAGGCTGGTTGTCCAGCGTGGCGGCGCGGAACAGTTCCAACCCGACTTTTCCGCCGGAGGCAACCGTCACCCGATGCTCGAAACGCGTGAGACATTGAGACATGATTTTCCGGAACAACTCGTCGTCATCAATGCAAAGGATATGCAGGGAGCGGTTCCGTTTGGGTTGTCGCTGAGAGTTCCGATCAGGAGCATTGTCAATCTCAATGCCGCCGGCGTGACATTGCGTCTCACCAGGTATGCCAGTTACGTTCATTTTAATCCGGTTTTGTTGATTGTTGATTCGTGACTACAATCTCGTCATAGTCTTAGTCTTATCTAACCTAAACCGGCTAAAAGGGAATGAATAAGGGACACATTGCGGGATATGAGGGGTGAATTGCGCCCGGTGAGGGGCGAAATTGTGTGGGGAATGCTGAATTCTGAAGGCTAAATGCCAAATGCTGAAGGCTGGAACGAGATCGCCAAGAGTTGAAATCCGATTCAGCGTCTTTTTAACTTCAACCTTTAGCCTTTTTTATTCGGTCACAGATTTCAACTGATTACCGGTCAGTGGTTGTGGACGCACTCCAACCTCTGCGCGCAACACCTGAACTTCGGCGGCGGCGGCGGCGCCAGCCTGGTTGCCCCACGATTGGCGGATATAGGTCAGCACGGCGGCGAGGTCGGTGTCGGATAACGCCGCGCCCATCGCGGCCATGGAAAGATTCCAATCCTTGCCTTCGACCTGAATCTTGCCGTTGATGCCGGCCAGCGAAATCCGCGCGAGGCGTTGAACACCTTTGCAGTTGACCCATTCCGAACCGGCCAGCGGCGGCGCCTGGCCGGGTTTGCCAAGCCCGTCGTTGCCATGGCACAGACCGCAAAGAGAGCCATACACCGCCCTGCCCCGCGCAAACATCGCGTCTTCCCCCGGCCCGGCCAATTCACCGCCGGTGGACGCGCGGCTGCCGCTTGGAGGTGTGACGGGCGCATCCGGCAGCGGTGTGTCAACACGCAGGCTCAACAAATACTCCGCAAGTTCCTTCGCCTCCGGCTTGGGCACGATTTCGCAACCGGCCACCGCCAGTTCCGGCGGCAGCATCAGGGCGTCCGGCGACGGTTTGCCTCCAATCTTAATCTTGCGGACTTCAAACAGGTAACGATACGGCGGCATCATCGAGCCTTCCATCAGGGTTCGCGGCGCGTAAAGGTGAACCAGTTGCCAGTTGATGTCGGGCAGCCGCGTGCCTTCGTCGGCCAGATCCGGCCCGGCGCGCAGGCTGCCAAGCTGGACCGGATTGTCGTAGAGAAAATCCTCGGCCACACTGCCACGCAATCCCCAGCACCGGGCAATGTCCGGGCCGATGGCGATGATGGATATTTCAGCCTTTCCGCCCGCAGCGGAAATTTTGCCGACCGCCGTGTCTGCTTCGGTTTTACTGATGGTGTGCAGAATAGTTTGTCGGGAACCGGTCAGTCCCGGAAGCGCCGGATTGACGGCCTGGGCAGCGGCCTGCACCGCCTCCCCGTTTTTGCCGGCGTCAATCAGGATGACGTCGCAAGCAACTCCGTCCTGCCGGACTTGTTTGGTGTGACAAGCGGCGCAGCCGTTCGCGCGATACGCCTGCAATCCCAAGCTGGCTTCGCCCGAACGGCCCACCGGATAAACGTCTGACGAATTGAGTATGGTGGTTTGCTTCGCCCCGCCGAGTTGCAACCAGGGTGCGAGCACAAATCCACACCACGAACTGCCCAGCGCGAGGAACGCGGCAAGAAAAATCAGCGCGCCATTTTTCATGTCCGCACCTCCTTGTCGCGCCGTAGCGAAGCGGAGGCGGACCCGGCTTCACCTTCGGTCTCCAGCGGCGCCGTTATGGCGGTGAAGATTTTTTTTACCAGCGCCTTTTCCCAAACAAATGTCAACCCAAAGATGTTCAGCGCGAACAGCAGGTTGCCGAACAGTAGCAGCATCAGGCCAATGGTGCTGACGCGCAGGAACGGCAGCGTTGCTTTCAGCGCGTCCATGAATCCGACGTCCGGGTTGTTGAGTTTCAACCCCTGCTCCACCCCGCCAATGGCGAGCGGAAAAACCAGAAGCACGACCCCGAGCAGCGAAATCCAAAAGTGAACACGCGCAAGTTTCGGGAAGGGAAATTCAAACCCGACGACGCGCGGCAACAGGTGATAAATCGCGCCGAACATGGTCATGGCAAAGAAGCCGTAGAGTTGCAATTGCGTCTGCGCCGGGCCGAACCAAGTGAATTCCGTCACGCGGCTGATGCGCGGGCAGGCCGTCGCAATGAGCATCAACGTCGCGAGCACAAACGATGCGAGCCCGAACCGGATGAAACAAAACGGCCCGCCTTTTGGCTCGCAATGAGTCGTTCCGAAAAGGGTCTGCCATGTGATGACGCCAATGGCGAGCACGGGCACAACGGTCAGCGTGGCGGCGACGGAACTGAGCGTCGGGATCCACGCGGGCAGCGGCGCGCCCGGCGGAATGCCGCACCAGGTTCCGAACAGAACCAGCGTTCCAAACGCGAACAGCGCGAAATAATAACCTTGCAGCGGGCGTCCGTTGAATTTGGGCAGGAAATAAAGTGCCGCGCCGATGCCGACGAGCGCGAGCCAGACGAACAGCAGATTGCCGGTGAACCACAAGTTGATGGCGAATTGCACGACACCGCGCGCCGGCCAGGCGACCAGAAACAAGTTGGCCGTCGAATAAATCCACGGGAACCAGAACAGCGCGGCAACCAAGAACCAGTGCGATGGGAACAGCGCGCGTTCGCGACGGGCGGCGAAATTCATCATTGCCCACAACGCCAGCAGTAGATAAGCGAAAAACAAAACGACGGAACCGGCGCGCGGAAATTCCAGCCACGCAAAGCCGGTGCTGTTGCCGGACAAGATGCCAGCCAGACCGATGAGCACGCCCAGATGCCAGAGTTTGGCCGCGACGACCGGCACGAGGGTGCCGCGCAACGGTGCCTGGCCGAGCTGTGCGAACAGCCACAGCACAACGCCCAGTCCGGCGGGAATGCAGAAGCCGTAAAGCAGCGCGTCGTCGGCCGCCGGTTGAACCCGGCCATAAGTCAGCCACGGGCAGTCGGCGAGGAAATTGGGCGCATGAAATTTGATCGAGGCAACCATGGCAAGCACCGAACTGACCACCAGCCAGAAAGCCGCGCCGCCAAACAGCGCGAGCAACGGCACGCGCAGGGAAGCGTCAATCGGTGGGGCGAGGCTACTGACGAGCCGGCTCGCGGGGACGCTCGCCCCACCGAAATTGCCGCCAGATTTTTCACTTGCGATCATTCAAAAGGATTGGGTTTGGCCGGGGCTGGCGGCGCCGGAGCGGCTGCTTTTACGACGCGCGCCATCAGGTTCGAGCGCGCGGCGGCGGGATTTTGCCACTCGCGTTCGGTGATTTGCATCGCCACATCAATCGGCAGGCGCACGAGATCGCGGTTTTCGTCAATCCAGCCAGGCTGGTTCAACGTCTTGGTTTCGGCGGCGCGGATTTCGGCGAGCGCTTTGGCGCGCACGGCGGCGCGGTCGGCGTCAATGGCCGGAACCGGTGTGGAATCTTTCACCGCCGCAATGATCACGGCGAACAAAAAACAAGCGACGAGGAAGACCACCCCGACAGGCCAGACGGTGCGTTCGTTATTCATTGGTACCTCCGGGGATTGATGGCGCGCTGGAAATCTCATCAGGCGCTGCGTAATTGATTCCCATGGCTTCGAGCAGGCGCGGGGCCTTTTGCGGGAATGGCGCATGGCGATTGAAATTATTCAGGAAGGCCCAACCCAGAAATCCACCCATGAACGCGAGACAGCCGAGTTGCAGCCAGAGCCATTGAAATGGATAGCCGCCGGGATGCCGAGCGGGCAGGATGTTGAACGACAAATCTAGAAAGTTCATCGCCAAAGCCCACGCGCAGACCGGCAGCATGATTTTGAAATCGGTTTTCGCCTTCACCGGCAGCAGCACGAAGAACGGCAGCAGGAAATGGCCGAAGACGAGCATCATGCCCACCCACCACCACGAACCGTTTTGGCGGATGATATACCAGAAAGTTTCGTCCGGCATGTTGGCATTCCAGACGACGAAATATTGCGCGAACTCGAGGTAAGCCTGGAAGACCGTGAATGCGAAGAACAGCAGGCCCAGGAAATAAAACTGGTGGTTGTGCAGCACGCGGTCGAGGATGCGCTGGCGTTGCAGGGGCACGGTGATGACATATACAACCGCCAGGGCGGCCCACACGCAACTGGCGAAAAAGTAAACGCCGTAAATGGCCGAGAACCACAGGTATTGAACGGCCTGCATCCAGAGCACGCCGGAGAAGGTCAACGTCAGCGCGAACATCACCATCCCCCACCCCGAATGAAAACGCATCCGGTGCGTGCAGAGCGCGCCGCCAATTTCGTCCTGCTTGAGCGACCAATAACGCAGCCGCGACGACAGCAGCCACCAAAGCCCGAAGAATATCGCCGACGTAATACAAAAGCCCGGCATCGTGAACACCGGCCATTTCGCGCTCAACGAACTGTTGCCGTGCGGGTCCATTGTCATCCACGAATAAATGTATTTCGCGAAAAACGCGACCGGCAGAAACAGGAGCGCCAGCCACGGGAAAAGGAGCGATGCGATGTGTTCGCACACCCGGCGGGTGGCCACCGACCAGCCGGCGTCGCTCAAATGATGAACCATCACCAGAAATAACGCGCCGAGCGCGATGCTCAGGAAAAACATGAACGCCAGCAGCCACGAAAAGCCGAACTCGGCCGGATTCTTCACGGCGCCAATCACCGACAACACCGCGCCGACGGCCATCAAGCCGGCGGGCAGCCTGCGCCATCCGGACAAGTCCAGCGGCGGTGGCAAGGGCGGGTTTTCGTTAAGCAAAGTCATGATTTTTGGTGTGGCACAGACCTCTGGTCTGTGTTTTTGACATTTGCACACAGGCCGGAGGCCTGTGCCACGTTTATGCAATATTTGTTCTTCACTGGTTAAGTGTTTTCCGCTGGTTCGGCGGCAGATCGTCCACCGAACCCAGTTGACTCAATTGCAATGCGCGCAGATAGGCGACGATTGCCCAGCGGTCGGCCACCGGCACCAGCGGCCCATGCGCGCCCATCAAACCCTTGCCGAAAGTGATGGTGTTGAAAATTTCGCCGTCGGCCATTTCCACAATGCGCTTGTCCTGCAAACTGGTCACCGCCGGCATCACGCCGAGTTTTTTGTTGATGCCGTTGCCGTCGCCGAGCGCGCCGTGGCACGGCGTGCAATAAATAGTGAAGCGTTCGCGCCCGCGCTGGAGCAACTGGCCGGTAACGGGCAGCGGATTGATCTCCACAAAATTCGTGGTGCCGGTGACGCGGCCGGTGTTGACCGGCGCATCTTCAAAGTCATAAACGGGGCCGTTGACGGTTGGTAACGGTTCACTGCGGGCGACCGTGCCGCGCGGCGGCAACTGCGAGCTTAGGCCGTTCGGGAAAAAGCCGTTGGGCTGCTCCGGGCGCAGTTTCGACTGCCGGTCCATGTCCGGGAAAACCTCGATGGGTGGGTTGCGCGACAAGCGTCCCCGCCGCCCGGCAATGCCTACGCCCACGGCCACCACCGTCAGCAAAATCAAAACGATGTAGAGCAGATGGCGCATCAGGCTTCCACTCCTTCGATGTGTGTGCCGCCGAGCGATTCGAGCAGCCGCCGCGTTTCGGTTTCGGAAAATTTCGGGTCGTTTGCGCCGATGACGAGAAAATATTTGTCGCGCGACGCCAGCGCAAAGCGCTCCTTCTGCAACAGCGGATGATGCAGGCGCGGCAGTCCATTCAGTGCCAGCATGCCGACGAACGCGCCGACGGCGGCACCCAGCACCATCAGGATGTACGACGGCACGAATGCCGCCAGCGGACTGAACATTGGTTTGCCGCCGACAATGAGGGGATAGTCAAACGTGTTGGTGAACCAGATCAACCCCATGGTCGCCACGAACGCGCCGCCGCCGAAAACCAGCGCGAACCAGCCCACGAGCGAATTTCTGAAACCCATCACCCGGTCGAGACCATAAACCGGGAAGGGCGAGAACACATCCCAGCGACGATAACCCGCGTCACGGACTTTTTCCGCCGCCTGCAAGATCGCTGCGGGTGAATCGAATTCCGCCATGAGACCGTAAGTTGTATCGCTCATGAACGGCCTCCATTCGAGATGGCACAATTAATCGATACGGTTCTTGTTTGGAGTTCCGCCTTCAGGCGGCCTGGCTGAAACGCCCCGACTTGCCGCCTGAAGGCGGAACTCCAAACAGAAAAAGCCAGCATTGTCGAGAGCAGTATCATGGTTTGCCTCCATTTGCTCCGCCCAGCGGATGGTGCGGGTCAGCCTGCGGCATCGCCCCCTTCACCTCGGCAATGGCGACCAGCGGCAGGAATTTGATGAACAGCAGATACATCATGAAAAAGGCGCCGAGCGTGCCGAGAAAGGTGCCGATGTCCACCCACGTCGGGAAATACACCCCCCAGTTGGCGGGCAGAAAATCCTGGTAGAGCGAACCGACGATGATAACGAAGCGTTCGAACCACATGCCGATGTTGATGAGCACACCGATGGCGAAGACGAGTTTGAGATTTTGCCGGGCGCGTTGGAACCAGAGCAATTGGGCGAGGCCAACATTGACCACCAGCATGATCCAGCCGCCGTACCAGTAAGTGTGGCCGAACAGCCGGTGGCCGAAAACCCAGCGTTCATACGGATCGCCGCTGTACCACGCGATGAAATATTCCATCAGGTAGATATAGGCGATGGCCAGGCTGCTGAGCAGGGTCAGCTTGCAGATGCGGTCCAGGTGCCGGGGCGTGATGATTTCCTCCAGCTGACACAACTTGCGCAGCGGAATGAGCAGCACCAGCACCATGCCGAAGCCGCAATACACGGCGCCCACGACGAAATACAGCGGGAAAATCGTCGCGTGCCAGCCCGCCAGTTGCGACGTGCAGAAATCCAGTCCGACGATGGAACTTACCGTGAACACCAGCAGCGTGCACAAGCCGGACAAAACAACGTAGGCCTTTTCATAATGGTGCCAGTGCCGCGCCGAGCCGGTCCAGCCCATCGCCAGGAAACCGTATATGAATTTTCGCATCCGCGTCGTCGCGCGGTCGCGCAGCACGGCCAGATCGGGAATCATTCCCATGTACCAGAACAGCATTGAGACGAGCATGTAGGTGTTGACGGCGAACACGTCCCACATGAGCGGCGAGCGGAATTGCGGCCAGATGGCGTTCGAGTTGGAAATCGGAAACAGGAACCAGGCAAACCAAACTCGCCCGACGTGGATGGCCGGATAAAGCCCCGCCATCATGACCGAGAAGACCGTCATGGCTTCCGTCGCCCGGCCAATGGTCGTGCGCCAATGTTGGCGCGTCAGGAAGAGCATGGCCGAAATCAGCGTGCCGGCGTGTGCGACGCCGACCCACCATACAAAATTGATGATGTCCCAGCCCCACGCCACCGGTTGATTGTTGCCCCAGACGCCAACGCCGGTGGAAACCTGGTAAATTAGCATCGCCGGCAACAGCACGGTCGCTCCCAGCACGGCTGGAACAAACATAATCCACCACCAAAGCGGGGTTTTGCCCTCGGCGAACGACGAGAGCTTGTCCGTCAGCCAGCCAGAACCGCGGCTGTTCGCCACGATCGGCGCGCGCCGTAATTCCATCGGCGGCGTGAAGGCTTTCAAACTGGTCGCAAATTCAGCCATCAGCTGGCTCCTTTCTTTTCAGCGTGGAGTTCGCCACCATGTTTTTCGTATTCCTCGAAACTGAAAGGCCATTCGCGGTAATCCGGCATGGCCGGATTCGGATTGCGGATGCGCGCCAGGTACGTCGTGCGCGGCTTCGTCAGCAAATCGCCGAGCACGGAATAATTCCGCTCTTGCGCCTTGAGTTTGGAAACGCGGCTGTCCGGGTCGCTGATGTCGCCAAACGCAATCGCCTGGGCCGGGCACGCCTGCTGGCACGCCGTCTTCGGAATGTTGCCGGCGGCTTCCGTGAGCCGCACGTCGCCGGACGCGCCAGCCTTGACCTTTTGCGCGATTTTCGCCTGCTCGATGCGTTGCGTGCAGAAGGTGCATTTTTCCATGACCCCGCGCATTCGCACTGTCACGTCCGGGTTCTTGATCATTTTGATCAAATCCCATTCGTCCTCCTCGCGCATTCCGCTGGCGTCCGGCGCCTTGAACCAGCTCAACAAATCCCACTTGCCGTCGGTCTTGTGCGTGAGCGGCGTCGGATAAAACGGCCCCTTGAGATCGGCCAGCGGACGTTTGTTGTAATCGAGATAATTGAACCGGCGGACCTTGTACGGACAATTGTTCGCGCAGTACCGCGTGCCGATGCAACGGTTGTACGCCATCACGTTCAGGCCTTCCTGGTCATGGACGGTGGCGTTGACCGGGCAGACGTTTTCGCATGGGGCGGCCTCGCAATGCTGGCAAAGCATCGGCTGGTTCACCGCCTGCACGTCGTCAATCCACTCCGCGAATTGCTGCTCGTCGTCCTTCTGGAAAGCGTCGGAGGCCTTTTCTTTGGCCGGGTCGGCGGTGTAATAGCGGTCAATCCGCATCCAGTGCATTTCGCGTCCGCGTTGCACCTGATCCTTGCCGACAATGGGAATGTTGTTCTCGCTCTGGCAAGCGAGCACGCACGTACCGCAACCCACGCACGCCGTCAAATCAATCGCCATGCCCCATTGATGCAATGCGGTCTTCTTCGCCTCATCGAGCGGATTGGGATACAACGACTGCACCACCGGCGGCTCGGTGCCGTGCATTTCATTCGCAAAACCCGGGTCCTTGGAAAACTCCGCAAGGTTCGCCTCGCGCACAATCGGACGGCCTTCCATGGACCAATGACTTTGCGTCGTCGCCAGCGCGTGGGTTTCGCCGGTCTTGCGAACCGTTGCGCCAGTCTCAATGTATTTGCCGGTGAAAATTTTGTAAGCATTGAATCCGATGCCGGTGCCGACACGCCCTGCCCTTTCGCGTCCGTAACCGAGCGCGAGGCCGAGCGAATAATCCGCCATGCCCGGCTGCGTCCAGATGGGGCCTTTGACGCTGCGCCCGTTTAACGTGATTTCTACTACGTCGCCATTTTGGACGCCGAGTTCGCGTGCCGTCTTGCGGCTGACGAGCACCGCGTTGTCCCAGGTCAGCTTGGTGATTGGATCGGGCAGCTCCTGCATCCAGCCGTTGTTCGCGTAACGCCCGTCGTCCATTTTCGCATCGCGGTAGAAGATGACTTCAAGACAATTTGCGTAAGGCGAAACCATTGGAACATACGGGATATCACCCTGATATTTCGCTGTTACACGTTCAACGGGGAATTCTTTGACAAAACCGTTAAATAAAAATTCCTTCCACTTTTCTTCCGAACCCCCAAAAGTCGTGCGAACAATTTCGTAAGGGTTTGTCTTCGATTCGCCCGCAATGCGAGCCAGAAATTCCAATTCGGTCAATTCACCAAACAGTGGTTGAATCAAAGGTTGAACTGGAACAAGCGTTCCATCACTTGTTGTTACATCCCCCCAAGATTCGAGATAATGCGTCGCTGGAAAATTCCAATCCGATGTTTCAGCAGCCTCATCTTCATAGTAACCAAGCCGGACAGTCGTTTTTGACTTTGGCGACCAACGTAAGTGATAAATAGGATTGTAGCCAAGTATAACCAGCGTTTCAGTTGCTCGCATGCCATCGTCAGTCGGAACTGCCTCATCGCTCTCAATGGCCGGAATCAAGGTGACCATGGCGCCAATCGCCCCGAGGGCAGAATTAATGGTGTGCGCGAGTAAATGCACATCCAGCGGCTGACGTTGACCGGCAACTACTAAAACACTTCCACGATTTGCAATTAAATCTTTCGCGCATTCAGAAATCCATTTGGCATCAACGCCTGGCGGAATTGAAGCGGTTGTTCCAGCAACTTCAGCAGAAATCGTCGCAGCCACTTGTTCAACCAAACCCGCCGCCACGCGTAGCCGGTGATCCGCATTCGCGCCAGTGAGCGTGAAGAGCGATTCGACGGAGTAGAGCCGGCTCATGCCGCCAACGGCTTCCGGCTTTCGACCTTTGACGAAACGCTGGATATGATTGTGCGCGTCATCTTCGCCGCCGAGGAAATCGCAATCCAGCGACAGGATGACCTTCGCCTTATCGAAATGGTAAACCGGCCGCACCGGCTGGCCGAACGCTTGGGTCGCCGCGCGTTGGTGGATGCCCGAATCAATCGCATCGTAGGTGAACCATTGCGATTTCGGGAATTTCTGCGCGATGATTTTTTGCAGCCGCGCGCGTGACGGCGACGTGCTGCTTTCAGCGAGGAAGGCCAAGCCTTCGCCCTGGTTCGCCGCGAATTTCTTCGACAAGTCATCAAGGAATTTCAGCGCTACGTCGCGTGAAACCGGTTCCAGCTTGCCTTGATTGAGCTTCTTGAACTGCTTTGCGCGGTCGGGATCGTAAAGGTCGAGAAGCGAAGCCTGCGTGTAACGGTCGGTGCCGCCGTTGCTGCCGGGGAATTTGGCGTTGCCCTCCAGCTTGATGGGCCGGCCTTCGTAAGACTTGGCCACGAGCGGAATCGCGCCGGTGCGCGTCGGCATGGCCGTGGCGTAATATTGCGGTTCGCCGTAAACGTAACCTTCCGGTTGCTGGCCGAATGGCTCCAGTTTTTCCTCGGGCCGGCGGCAGCCCGCGCCCATCACGCCCAAGCCCGCGAGCGCGAACGACGCGGACATGATTTTAACGAAATGCCGCCGCGATACCGGATCGGTGAACTCGCTCGCGCCTTCGGGAAACTCGCGTTCCAGCCATTGCTTGAACTCCGGCGTGTCGCCCAGTTCATCCAGGCTGCGCCAGTAACGTCGGCCGGTCAGGGCAGGCGGGACGGAAGTTGTGGAATGTTGTTTCATTCTGGAACGGATAACAATATTGCCGACTGCCGATTGCCGATTGCCGATTGAAAACAATTTGCCCGACGCTTGCTGGTAAGCGCCAATCGTAAATCGTAAATCGTAAATCGTAAATTCATCATCTATGGCAGGCCGAGCAATTTTCGAGCGATTCCACGCGCCAGTTGTGAACGAAGGTTGCGCCATTGGTTCGTTGCATTTGCGCGGCAATGTTCGCATTGGTGCTCCATCGCCAGCCCAAATCCGTGACCTTGTCCACCGGCCGGATGAACGCCGCCGGACGGCGATGGCAATCGAGGCAGAAACTCATGCTGAATGATTTGGCGTGACGAACTTCGTCCATCTGGTCAACCCGCCCGTGGCACTCGACGCAACTGACGCCGCGCGCGACGTGGACGGAGTGGTTGAAATAAACGTAGTCCGGCACGATGTGAACCTGCACCCACGGAATGGGCTGGTCGGTCGCCGCGCTTTCGCGGACGGGCGCGAGGCGCGGGTCGTCCTTGAGCACTTGATTGTGACAATTCATGCACGTGGACGCGCCCGGGATGCTGGAAAACCATGATTGGTCCACGGTGTTGTGGCAGTAGCGGCAATCCATGCCCAGTTGTCCCGCGTGAACGGCGTGGGAAAACGGCACGGGTTGAACCGGCTGGTAGCCGACGCGGGTGTATTGGGGCGTGCAATAATAAGTGACGCCAGCCATCACCACGCCGCCCACCAGCGCCAGCACGACGCCAATTTGCAGCGGCAACCAGTTTGTCCACTTCGGAAAAATCGCTGGCATTACGCGCAACCGCTCACTTGGTCAAAAATTGTCCATCACTCCGCAATTGTTGGGGTTATGTTTAGTCGGCGTCCGCTCCACCCGCAAGAAGGTTTGTCAAAAATTCCGCGTTATCGATTCTGGCTGGATTATTTAACCACTGCCACCGATCTGTAGCGGCTGGCATACTTGGCCCGTGAAGTCCTGCTTCGCCGGGTCTGCCTGCCGTATCCGGCGGCATCTTGCCGCCCGGGCCACAAAACCGAACCCACGTCATGCCCTCACTTCCACATCAGACCACCCGGCTGGAAGCCGGGCAATACGGCAGCCAAGATGGCCGCCGCTACGGGGAAACTGTTTACGGCAACGGCTCGCCGCGCGCGGCGGTGAACAGGCGATACCATTCTTCTCGGCTCAAAGAAATCTCCGCCGCGCGGGCGGCTTCGCGGATGCGCTGGGGATTGGTGGAACCGACGATGGGCATGATGCCGGACGGATGCTTCAGCAGCCACGCCAGCGCCACGGCGGAGCGGGTCACACCGCGTGGCTTCGCGTATTCGTCGAGCAACGGCAGCACGCCTTCGGTGCGATAACCTTCCTGATATTTCAGCAGCCGTTTTGCGCCGTCGGCAAACTGGCCGCCGCCCAAGGGACTCCACGCCATCGGCCTCATCTTCGCGGCCAGGCATTGATCCAGCGTGCCGTCATCCAAGGCGGCGAGCTGGCCGAGGCTGATTTCCACCTGATGCGCCACGAGCGGCATCGGGCAGGCCGATTGAATGGCGCTGACATGGGTTGGGCGAAAATTGCTGACGCCGAAAAACCGCACCTTGCCGGATTGTTTGAGTTGGGTGAACGCCGCGGCCACGTCCGCCGGGTCCGCGAGCCAGTCGGCGCGGTGCAGCAAAAACAAATCAATGGTCTCAACGCCGAGCCGTTGGAGCGAACCCTCGCAGGACTGCACAATGTAATCGCCGGACAGATTAAAGTGATAAGGCGAACCGGGCGGATCATCGCCCCGTCGCACCCCGGCCTTGGTCACAATCAAGATGCGTTCGCGCATGCCGGAAACCTCGCGCAGGACTTCGCCGAAGATTTTTTCCGACTCGCCGCCACCGTAGATATCCGCGTGGTCGAAAATGGTGTAGCCGGCTTCGTAGGCCGTGACGACCGCCTGTTTGCCGGCGACCCGATGTTCGGGCGTGCCGTTCAACCGCCAGCAGCCATAGGCCAGGCGGCTGGCGGTCAATGAACTGGTTCCCAAGGTTATGGTTTGCATGGCATGAACAAAAAGGTTCAGGAGGCTCGCAAATTGCCACCGCGATGGCCATTTTATTTTTCAGCGGCTTTTGTGCGCGCGTAAAGACAAGCCAGCCGCCCCAGTCTCCTGAAGCGGCTTAAACCTTGTCAGCCTAAAAGT
>Ga0182027_10006066_pt1 | contig 18210 bp, 16 predicted proteins | sample 712E1DmetaG_FD_121300 | JGI IMG/M metagenome (GOLD analysis project Ga0182027, IMG submission 121300) | Permafrost microbial communities from Stordalen Mire, Sweden - 712E1D metaG (Illumina Assembly) | ecosystem: Environmental > Terrestrial > Soil > Wetlands > Permafrost | place: Sweden... | reverse complement strand
GCGTCAACCAGAACCTTGTCAAAATAGCTATTGTAAATCTTGCTCAGAAGTTCTCCCTTATAATGCAGAACACCCGTGTTAACAAGATTCATCCGGTCGATATTAAAGATAAGGGTCATTACCCGTTCCAGCTTAATTTCGTTGGCCAAAAGGGTTCCCGTGTTATTCATCATTGCTCCGGTTCCGGTAGTTTTAGAGCCGGGGGAAGCACAAAGGTCTAGTATAACTTCGCCTTCTTTTGGATCAAGCACCAAAGGAGGAAGCATGGAAGATAGTCCCTGAATATAAAATTCTCCGATCACATGCTCTATAGACCGGCTAATTATATCATTTTTTTCTATTACTTTAAGGGCGGCGGGTACACCGGGAATGAAGCCGGTTTCAATTCCGTAATAATTCTTCAGTTGATCAGAGACCCTTTCCCTGTTTGTTTTCAGGGTGTTAACCCTCAGGTACTGTGTCGGTTCCCTGTTTACAAAATTGATATAAGATTTAACTGCTTCGCTGCCGAAAATAGATTCTATGTAATTATATACGTTTGTTCCTAATCCTTCCAATTTTCTCCTAGTGTCTGACAATGTTTAATTTTCTAAAGATGGCTGATGATGCAGCATTAAAGTTTTTTGATGCAGGGAATGCTTCCTTAAAATCAAGTTCAAGTTTTTTTACAAGGTTATCAAGGTAAATCCTGTAAGAATCAAGAACCTGTTTGACAGATTCTTTCTTAACAGGTATTCTAATCTTATCCTGTTTGCCTCTTGAAGCGTAAACGATATAATTAGCTTTGTCAAAATTATCTATATGCAAAACAGGAGTGCCGTCTGGAGTAATTATTTCGTACCTTCCGAAAAATTCTTCACCAAGGATTAGTGTTTTCCCCGGGAGCTCAAATTCATCACATTCTTCCTTACCCATAAAATCATCAGGAAACCGTCTTAACTCTTTAGAAAGCTGTTCGACATGTTTATGGATAAATTCTTTTTCATTCATTGTTTAATATTTTCCTGTAATGTTCTTCATATAAAGGAACCACTTTGGAGATATCAAAAACGTTTACTGCTCTATCTCTGGAATTTTTAGAAAACAAGTCATACTTCCTTTTGTTGGAAAGAAGATCAATAGCATATTTTGCCATTCTTTCGACATCGCCAATTTCAGCGATAAATCCCGATTCGTTGTGTTTAACAAGTTCCGGCAATCCGCCGACACTGGTACTGATTACTGGTATTCCGCAGGCCATTGCTTCTAAAGCTGCAAGACCAAAACTTTCAGACTGAGACGGAATAAGAAAAAGATCTGAACAGGATAATATCTCAACAAGCCCATCCTGCTTTCCAAGGAATTTAACTTTATCATTTAGATCAAGCTGTCGTGTCAGTCTTTCGCATTCAGACCGCTCGGGACCGTCTCCTATCAATAATAATTTTGAGGGAATTTCTTTTTGTACTATATCAAATACTTTTATTACATCGGTTACTCTCTTCACCGGTCTGAAATTTGAAGTATGAACCAGGATTTTTTCTCCTTCATCGGCAAGTCGTTTCTTAATACAATTTGATGGATTGGGCCGGAAAAGCTGTGTATCAACAAAATTAGGAATTACTTCAATATCCTTTTTAATATCATAATTAGTAAGAGTTTTTTCTTTCAGGAAACGGGAAACAGCAGTAACTCCGTCACTCTCCTCAATGCTGAATTTAACCAGCGGCAGGAAGGATGGTTCTAGACCAACAAGAGTAATGTCAGTCCCGTGGAGTGTGGTTATTATTTTAAGATCAATCTTATCCTTTACCATTTGTTTGGCTAAATACGCGCTGCTTGCATGCGGGATTGCATAATGTACATGCAGCAGATCCAGTTTCTCGTAAACTGCCACTTCCACCATCTTGCTTGCAAGTGCCAATGTGTACATTGGGAATTCAAATAAAGGATAGTTGCTTAATTCAACTTCATGGAAAACAATATTCTCAACAAAGCTGTTTAACCTGAAAGGAAGGGCATAACTGATAAAGTGAACCTGGTGTCCCCGCTGTGCGAGTGATTTTCCCAGTTCAGTAGCAATTACTCCGCTTCCACCATAAGTTGGGTAACAAGTTATTCCGATTTTCATACTGTTCTTAATTTGCTTAAATTTTTAATATAAATTCAGTGTAATAAGGTATAAATATAGCTTATTTTTCCTGAATATTAAATTGTTGCAGAATAACCAGAGTGAAGGATGCCAGTTTTTGATATAATTAAGTTGTTTAACTACGGTTTTATTAGAAAAAAAATCTTCCAAAGGGAAGTTGAGGCATCCTACTATTCAAACCGGAAATTCCGGCTTCCGGTTATTCCTAAAATAAAAACAGATAATATCGGTTCCTTTAAGTCAGAATATCCATTTAGGTTTTTTAAAAATAAAGAAGAGTTCAATCAGTCTGCCCGGATACTCGAAAAAATTGAACTAAAAGATGAAATAATTTCACTTGCTGATAAGATATACGAAAACACATTTTATTTAAATGGAGAGGAAATAGACCTCGGTGATATAATTACATGGAACAAGGATTATATCTCCGGTTTTCAATGGAAAAACGACCTTCTTTGGAGGACTGATCCGTTTAATACTCCTATTGGGGTAGACATCAAGAATGCGTGGGAAGTTTCCCGGTTTCACCAGGGAATAGCATTGGGAAAGGCATTCCTCCTGACTGATGATGAAAAATATACCGGGAAGTTTATCTCCCTGATAAATGATTTCAGGGAGAATAATCCTTTCTGCGCAAGCGTTAACTGGGTTGATTCATCTGAGGTGGCAATTCGTTTGGTAAATGCAATTTATGCACTTTCTTTTTTTATAGATTCTCCGCTTATTGATGAAACTTTCATAAATGATTTCAGGGATCTTATACTCTTCCATTCTATATTTATAGAAAACAACCTTGATTATTCATATCACCGTGGAAGCGGATATTTGTTAAATCTGCTTGGACTTGCAGCAGCAGGGGTTCTGTTTAATAACCATCATTATGGTATTAAAAATATAAATTTTGCATTTCAGAGTTTTGAACAGGAAATAAGGAGCCAGATTACCGATGACGGAATAAGTTATGAACAATCAGTGCCATACCACCTCGTAAGTCTTGAGACTCTTTATCTGAGTAAGATTATTTTGGAAAAAGAAGGGAAGCTTTTTTCAGAAGGATTTAACCATCTGCTAAGTCAGATGTTCGAAGCGCAGTATAATTATTTAAGAGCGGATGGTTCTGTTCCTCAATTGGGCGATTCAATTTCCAGCCGGATCATTACACCATGTCTTGTGGATAATAAGCTTGATTATTCAACCCCCATAGCTGTGGGAGCTTACCTGTTCAGCGTGGAAAAGTATAAGACAATATATCCCGGGGGAACAGCTGAACTTCTTCTTTTATTTGGTCCCGGTTTCAGTGAAGAATATTCCGCTATTAAAACTGAAGTTATTGATAAAAGATCAAAGGGAGGTTTTAAGGGGGGCCATTATTTTCTGAGAAATAGAGAAGTCGAAATATTTGTCGACGGAGGCGAGATTGGCCGGCACGGATTTGGCGCACCGGGGCATAACGATATTTTTTCTTTCGAGGTGGTCTATAAAGGGAAACAGTTTATTGTTGACACGGGAACTTATTCTTTTTATGCCCACCCGGTGATTCGCAACAATCTCCGCTCTGTAAGAAGTCATAATACAGTCTTTGTTGACGACATACAGATCTCGGAATTTGACGGTGCATTCAAAATGAAAGGTAGCGATATCACTCGTCCTAAATTGCTTGACTGGCAGTCTAATAATGAAGAGGATATTCTTGCTATTCAGCATTTTGCTTATATAAAACTACCTGATCCGGTAATCTGCAAAAGGACTTTCCATCTATTTAAAGAAGGGAATATATTAAAAATAAAAGATGAACTGTTCGGCGGATTGGAACATCATATAAAAGCTAAGTTTCATTTCCATCCCGATGTTTTTGTTGAAAAGATTGAAAACAATCATTTTTCTGCCACAAGGGATAATGCCAGGATTGAAATTAAATTCTTCACACCGTCCGATTATTTCTACTCTTCAGTACAGGAAGCCGATTATTCTTTCCGGTACGGAAAGCTTGAGAAAACTAAAAGAATAGCGATTCATTTAAAAGAAAAATTCCCGACTTTTATTGTTACTGAGATACTATTCTTATGAAATTATTAGTGATAGGACATTCCGTTGAGGATCATATTATCTCGGGTGAAAATGAAATCATTAAACCGGGAGGAATTCACTATACAGCGTCAGCATTGACTTCGGTCTGTCATCTCCGCGCCTGCCCGCAGGAGAGGGAAAGCGGGGATCCCATATCAGTTTGTCATCCCTGCGAAAGCAGGGATCCCATGATTACTTCGAATGACCACGTTTATCTCTGTACCTCTGCAGAGAAAGAAAACTATCATCTTTTCAGCGATGTCTATAATCTCTGTGAGCCGGATTTTATTCAATTCAGCGGGGCAATTCCAAAAGTACTTCTTACTAGTCATGGTGAAAAGGAAAGGGAAGAACAATATAAAAATATTAGCGGCAACCTTGAGTTACCTTTTGACAGACTTCATGAATTTGATGCAATCCTTATTAATATGATAACCGGATTTGATCTTAAACTGGAACAGTTAATAAAAATCAGACAGAATTTCCGGGGAATTATTTATATGGATGTTCATACTCTTTCACGGGGACTGGGACACCATGGTCACCGCGGCTTCCGCCAGATTGATAATTTTACAGGATGGGCTGAATGTGTTGATATTATTCAGGTTAATGAGTATGAAATAAAAACGCTGTCCGAGAAAACCACAGATGATGAGATTGCACTCGATATCCTGACTTGCGGAACAAAGCAAATTATTGTTACAAAAGGCGCTTTAGGTGCCAGAGTTTTTTATTTGCAAAACGGGGAACTAAATTCTATCTTTATTTCAGCAGCAAAGATATGTGCTGTGAACAAAATAGGGCTCGGCGATGTTTTTGGGGCGGTTTATTTTTATAATTATATTAAAACAGGCGATTTGTTTTCTTCTTTGGAAAAATCGGTTACCGCCTCCGGATTGGCCGCTGAACAAACTGACCTGACTAAACTTAAAAACTTGTAAGATGTTTTCACACGATATTATTAAAAAAAGATTGCTTGTAATTGGCGCCAACGGTATGCTTGGGCAAAGGGCGGTCCATTTCTATTCGAATAATTCAGAAGTACAGCTTTTAACCTGTTCGTTTGAAGATAAACCATGCTTTAGTAATACTGAGTATAAAATCTGCGACTTGACAAAAAGAGAAAGCGTCAGGGAAATAATTCTTGATTTTTACCCTGACTATATTGTTAATGCTGCCGCATATACAAATGTTGATATGAGCGAAACAGATAGAGAGACGGCTTGGAAAGTTAACGTGAAAGGGGTTGAATATTTAGCTGAAGTCTGCCGTATTATTGACGCTCACCTGATTCATATGTCCTCAGATTATATCTTTGACGGAACAAAGGGCCCCTATGAGGAGAAAGCTACTCCAAATCCCCTCGGCTATTACGGTAGAACAAAACTCGCAAGTGAAAATGTTCTTAAGGTTAGCGGAATTTATTATACGGTTTTAAGAACCAACGTGCTTTACGGAATTGCTGACAGCAGGCCTGATTATGTGCGGTGGGTCGTTAATTCTCTGAAGCAGGGGAAAGTTATTAATATTGTTACAGACCAGATTAATAATCCAACATATATTGATGACATGGTTCAGGCAATTAGCAAAGTAATTGAATTTAAAAAATATGGTATTTATAATATAGGGGGAAGAGATATTATTTCAAGATATGATTTTGCAATAAAAATAGCCGACTATTTTAACCTGGATAAATCTCTGATTAATCCAATAACTACCGATATGCTTAAACAGCCTGCCAAAAGACCTCTCAAATCAGGGCTGATTACTCTTAAAGCAGAATCTGAATTCGGATATAAACCCCACTCAATAAACGAAACTCTATCTATAATGAAAAAAGAGCTCTCATTGTGATAAAAAAATTACTCATCCTTTTCGCTTTTACTCAGATAATATATGCGCAAAACAATTTTCCTGATTGGGCCAAAGGTATAGTTTGGTACCAGATTTTCCCGGAAAGATTTGCTGACGGAGATACCACTAATGAACCAACAACTGACAAAGTATCTCATGAGGGGAATGTCCCCTCAAGCTGGGCACTCCAAAAATGGACAAGCAGTTGGTTCAGCCAGTCCCCCTGGGAAAAAGAAATGGGGGGTAGGTTACGTAATCATCTTCATTTGCGCAGGTACGGTGGCGATATTCAGGGAATAATTGATCATCTTGATTATATAAAAAATCTCGGCATTGGTGGAATCTATCTTAATCCCATTTTTGAAGCCGTTTCTCTTCATAAATATGACGGCTCATCTTACCACCATATCGACGTAAACTTCGGGCCCGATCCGGAAGGGGATAAAAAACTTATCGCTTCTGAAACCCCTGACGATCCACAAACATGGAAATGGACTTCGGCTGACCGCCTATTTCTTAAACTGATTTCGGAAGTTCATAAACGGGGAATGAGAATTATTATCGATGGCGTCTTTAACCATGTCGGAACACAATTCTGGGCTTTCAGGGATTTGGTTAAAAACCAGCAGAAATCAAACTACAAAGATTGGTTTCAGGTTTTATCTTTTGATAATCCCGCTACTCCTCAGAATGAATTTGATTACAAAGGATGGTGGAATGCCAAATCTCTGCCGCAATTTAACCGGACTGCAGAAGATCTGAATCCCGGACCTAAACAGTATATTTTCAATGCTACCCGCAGGTGGTTGGATCCGAATGAAAACGGTAACCGTTTTGATGGAATTGACGGATGGCGGCTCGATGTGGCAAGAGATGTCCCTATAGGTTTCTGGAAAGATTGGAGCAAACTTGTCAGATCATTAAACCCGCAGGCAATTATTGTTGGTGAACTTTGGGAACGCTCTCCCGATTTTATCTATGATGGCGGTCCTTTTGATGCTTTAATGAATTATAATTTCGCCTTTGCCGTTAATAATTATTTTATCGCTGATAAAAAGAAAATTAGCACAACAGATTTTATAGACTCATTGAAAGCTGTTATGATGACCTATCCTGAAAAAAACCAGGATATTCTGCAGAACCTTGTAGACAGCCATGATACCGAACGCCTCAGCTCAATTATTAATAATCCCGACAGGCGATATGACCGTGACGGTAATGATGCCAATCCTGATTACAATCCCGGCAAACCGGATAGTTCTGTTTATGAGAAACAAAAACTTATTGCTGCTTTTCAGATGACATGGAAAGGCGCACCTATGATTTACTATGGCGATGAAGTCGGAATGTGGGGCGCTGATGATCCGCATGATAGAAACCCTATGATCTGGGATAACCTGAAATATGATGATGAGATAGTTAATGAAAAATCCGGATTCCATAAAGGGTTCGGAACATATAAGGTTGAACAAAACAAAGATCTTTTAAGTTACTATAAAAAAATTATTGCTGTCAGAAATGAAAACCCTGCCTTAAAGGATGGAGATGTTAAGTTTTTATATGCCAACAATGAAACTTCTGTTTTTGCTTTTGAAAGATCTGACATAAACGAAAAAATAGTAACAGTTTTCAATACCGGAAAAGTTAAAGCTGATGTCGAACTGAATACCGGTCTCGATAATTTCTTGTATAAGGATTTGCTCTCCGATGAAACTGGTACCGTTAATTCTCCGGCTCTCCTTAAGGTAAATTCTTTTCCGGGCTCAGTTCATATATTCAGGATTAACGCGGTAAAATAAGATGTTTAATAAATATGATTCATTTATTTTCGACCTCGATGGAACTATTTATACTGAAAATAAATTAATATTAAATGCCGATAAAACAATTAATTATATTAAGAAATTGGGGAAAAAGGTCGTCTTTATTTCGAATAAAACTACCGGCTCATCTTATGATTACTACCTTCTGCTGAAAAGCTTTAATATAAATGTTGAACCCGAAGAAATAATAAACGCTTCTGTTGTTATTAAAAAATATCTTAAGAATAATTATCCGGGTAAAAATTTCTTCGCTATAGGCGAACAGAAGTTTATTGATGAAATTGAGAATGAAGGATTAAAATATTGTACCGATCCGGGTTTAATTGATATTGTTATTGTTACTCTAGACAGAACTCTCGATTTTGAAAAAATCGAAAGAGCCGCCCATGCTTTAGAGAGGGGGGCGCATTTCTTTGCAGCCAATATCGACAATACTTGTCCTGTACTCGATGGTGAAATTACAGACGCAGGTGTCACTATCTCTGCTCTTGAAAAAAGAACCCATAAAAAATTGGAACTTCATTTCGGGAAGCCTTCTAAGTTTATGTTCGACGAAATAAAAACACAACTTAAAACGGATAATTCAAAAATTCTTCTTACAGGCGACCGTCTCGAAACAGATATCGCAATGGGTAATATCTTTGGTATAGATACGGCATTAGTTCATACCGGAATTAAAAATATATTGAACGGAAATGCTGATATTAAACCCACGTACGAAATTTCCTCCGTCGCATCCATCCTCGAATCTCTAACACGTTGATGTCATGAGGCTGTCCCCAAAGACCTGTGTGTCATTCTGAGCGTAGCGAAGAATCTGCATTTTGTAGCCAATTTATGAGATTCTTCATCCGCCGCGGCGGAGCTTTGCTCCTTCAGAATGACAGTTTTATTACTTTTGAAACAGCCTCATCCATTCCTCCATCTATCCAACAATCCATCATTCCATTTCTTCCTTTTTACTTTAAACTTTTTCCTTTTAACTTTGCATAGTCCCCAACCTTTTCTCTAAGTGTTGAGTCTAATCTATTAGTTAACAGGATACTAAATGGCGCCGGATGAAAAAGAATTAGTAATGCTTGCTCAGAAAGGAAACTCAGCTGCTTTTGAACAGTTGGTTTTCCTTTATGACAAAAACGTTCTTTCCCTTGCTTTGAAGTATATCCAGGATAATGACCTCGCAAAGGATATCTATCAGGAAGTTTTTATACGCGTCTACAGGGGTCTGAAGAATTTTCAGTTCAAAAGCGAATTCTCAACCTGGCTCTTTAGGATTACTACAAATGTCTGCCTCACGTATAAAACAAGAAAACTTAGTTCGACCTTTGTTTCAATAAACGAAGAAGATAATCAGGGTGACTTGATTACTGAAATCAGAGATGACTCCTGGGAGTCTTCCCCATATCAGGCTGCCTCCTGTTCTGATACTCAGGTCAGGATTAACGAGGCATTGGAAGAAATTCCGGCAAAACAAAAAATGGTCTTTGTCCTCAAACATTTTGAGGGTTATAAGATCAGGGAAATTGCCGAAATGATGGAGTGCCAGGAAGGTACTGTTAAGAAATATCTCTTCGAAGCTGTTCATACGCTTCGGGAAAAATTAAAAGATTTACAGGTGTAGTTATGGATCATAATAAAATTAAAGAATTGAATACATTGTTGGTTTATGAAGAAATTAATGCCGGAGAACAGTCAGAACTGCTTCATCATTTATTAGGCTGCCCTGAATGCCTGGCGGATTTTGAAGAAAAGCGTAATCTTAAAGACATTCTATTGAAGGAAAAATTCCCTGAGCCGGATACTGCTCTGCTTAATCAGGCTAGAAGGGAATTAAGGATTGCCCTCGGAAAGGAGGTCAAAGGATCTTCATTTAAACAATTACTTAAAGATATAGGCTCATTTTTCGCGGACAGATACCAGATCATTGCCCTCAGCACTGCTATGGCACTTATTGGATTGATTGCCGGGAAATTTATTTTCAGCGCTGATATATATAATCAGAAAGAGGAAATATTGCAGACTACTCCGGCATCACTGCTTCAGGAAAACATGCAGATTGCTAATGTAAAGTTTGCTGATAATGTCTCTCCGGATGGGAAAGTAGAGTTTTCATTTGACGCCATAAAGCCGGTGTATATTAAGGGGAATATAAATGATCCTAAAATTCAGAGTATCCTCTCTTATGCCATGGTAAACGGCGATAATGCCGGAGTGCGTCTGAATTCAATTAACCTTATTAATTCAGGACCGGCAAAGAAACTTGATAACGATGTAAAGAAGGCAATTGTGAATGTCGTGAAGAATGATGCTAATCCGGGCGTAAGAAGAGAAGGGTTAAAACTTCTGAGAAAAATCTCCTATGATGATGAGATTAAAAATACTTTGCTTTACGTCCTCTCAAATGATAAAAACACCGGGATGAGGATCGAAGCTTTAAACATTTTAATGGATGCTCAAAAAGATGGGCATAGTTTTACGAAAGAAGATCTTAATTTATTAAAAGAGAATTTAAAACAGGATAACAACCAGTATATTCAATATAGGGTTAAATCGGTTTTAAAGGAGAAAGTATAATGTTTGTTAATAGTTATAAAATATGGCTGGCAATTTGTTTTGCCTTTGCGTTTTTGACTAATCCAAGAGCAGAAGAGAAAAATTTTAGTGTATCAAAGGGCGGAAAACTAATCCTTGATATCAGCAGCGGGGATATAATCATAAATACTTGGGATAAAAATCAGCTTGTCCTTAAAACTGATGCTGGGGATGATGACGAATGGAATAAATTGGATATTAAACAGAATGGCAGCACTATTACAGTCAAAGGCACAAATGATTTCAGTGGCGCCGATGTTCAGATATATGCCCCGTATGAATTTAATTTCGATATTAAAACTAATGCCGGAGCTGTTACTGTTGTCGGGAATGTCAATGGAAAGGTTGAACTAAGAACTTCCGGGGGTGATATTAAAACCGATAACATTTATGGCTACCTCCATGCATCTACCGGAGGAGGAAATATTACAACCATTAATATTAAAGGACAAACTGAACTGAATTCCGGCGGCGGCGATATTCGTGTCGGAAATATTGAAGGCGACCTTGCTTTAAAAACAGGCGGAGGAAATGTTAAAATTGGTAAGGTTAATAAAACCTTAAAACTAAGAACCGGCGGGGGAAATATTTCTGTAATTGAAGTCGGAAATGAAGCCGTGGTTGTTACTGGGGGAGGCAATATCGTTGTCGATAAGTCAGATAACAAAATCGATATCACTACCGGCGGCGGCGATATTAAACTTAATGCCCCGTATGGTGAAGTATCCGCACGAACAGGAAGCGGCGCCATTCATATTCAGAATGCCTTTAATAAAATCAATTTAGCCACAGGTTCAGGCGATGCCGAAGTTTCTTTTACGTCTGCATATAAGGGGAATAGTGAAATTAAAGATGGTAACGGTAATGTTATTCTTTATCTCCCTGAAAACATAAAGGCCACGGTTATTGTAAAAGTTAATGACTGGAATTCTGACGAGGAAGATAACAATATTGAAAATATTAAATCGGATTTTAAAGTCACTACAATTGATAAAAAAGAAGACAGCGGTATTGTAAAGGCGGTTTACCAGATAAATGGCGGCGGTGGCTCTATCTATGTGACTGTTAGCAATGGATATGTTGAACTGAAAAAACGCTAGTTGATAATCAAATTTACCCGCTTATCATAATATCCGGGCTAATTAAACTCAAATTGTTTTTATTCCCATAGTTCTTTTTATTGCGTCATGAGGTTGTCCCAAAAGTAATAAAACTGTCATTCTGAAGGAGCGAAGCGACTGAAGAATCTCATAAATTGTTTATAAAATGCAGATTCTTCGCAACGCTCAGAATGACACTCGGGCCTTTTGAGATAGCCTCATCCCCTGAATCTAATTTGTCATTCCCGCGTAGGCGGGAATCCATGCAGTTTGTTTATAAGTTTTTATTTGAGTCTTCTCATTCATAAATAGTTTGTAGGAATTTCTTGTGGAAAAATTGTTACTATTCTTCCTTTTAACATCATTACTCGCTTTTGCCGATCCTAATGAAACCCCGTTAAAGCTTGTTTCCCGGATCACCGCGGTAAGAACAACAGAACACATAACAATTGACGGTATCCTCAATGAACAAATATGGAATACCATCCCCTCCTCAGTAAATGTTTTCGTTCAAAGAGATCCGGTAGAGGGTGCGGTCGCTTCAGAAAAAACAGAAGTCTATGTTGCCTTCGACGATGAAGCCCTGTATATCGCCGCCCGTATGTACGACAGCCACCCCGATTCCATAATCGCACGACTCACACGCAGGGATAATGTAATAAATGCCGACCGCCTTCTCATCTATCTCGACCCCTATCATGATAAAAGATCGGGCTATTATTTTACTATTAACGCCGCTGGTTCTCTCACCGATGGTGTTTTGTATAATGATGATTGGGATGATAATTCCTGGGACGCTGTCTGGGAAGGGAAAACCAATATCGATGATAAAGGATGGACCGTCGAAGTTAGAATTCCTTTCACCCAGCTTCGCTTTAAGAATGATGATCAACAGGTCTGGGGAATTAACTTTCAAAGAATTATAGCTCGTAAAAACGAACAGGATTATCCCATAAAATATCCCAAAACCGAGAGCGGCTTCGTTTCCCGCTTTATTGAACTTTATGGACTCGATGGAATTAAACCTTCTACAAAAGTTGAAGTGGTCCCCTACGTAACCGGTAAAGCTGAATATCTTCAGCATGACCCGCATGATCCTTTTAATAACGGCTCCCGTTACACTCCCAATATGGGCGCTGATCTGAAAATGGGAATCGGAAATAACCTTACCTTAAACGCTACCATCAATCCGGACTTTGGTCAGGTTGAAATCGATCCGGCTGTAATAAACCTTAGTGACGTCGAAACTTATTATAATGAAAATCGCCCCTTCTTTACTCAGGGCTCTGCAATATTTAATAATTTTGGAAATGGTGGTGCAAGAAACTTCTGGTCGTTCAATTTTCCTTCTGTAAGTCTTTTTTACAGTAGACGTATTGGAAGAGCTCCACAGGGCTCCGCCCCAGATAATGCTGATTTTGTTGACATGCCTTCCGGTACCCATATTCTTGGTGCCGCAAAACTAACCGGGAAAGTTTTCGATGACTGGAATATCGGAACAATTCAGGCCGTAACACAACGCGAATATGCTGACTATCAGACAAATGGCGTTAAAGGCGAATCTGAAGTTGAACCTTTAACCTATTATGGCGTTGCCCGTATCCAGAAAGAAATAAATAATAGCCGCCAGGGTATTGGTTTTCTTGCAACCTATGCCGGTAGAGATTATAAGGATCCGTCACTTGCCGATGTTACCAATAAAAATTCATTATTATTTGGCGTTGATGGGTGGACAAGCCTGGATACTTCAAAAACATGGGTCCTTACCGGCTGCACGGTGTTGTCTGATCTGAATGGAACTAAAGAACGCATGATTGAACTTCAGGAAAATTCGCAGCATTATTTCCAAAGGCCCGATGCTGAAAATTTTCATGTCGATAGCAGCAGAACATCACTTGCGGGTCTCGCCGGCAGGTACTATCTCGTTAAACAAAAAGGAAATTCTTTCTTTAACTCCGCATTTGGATTTATAACACCCGGATTCGATTGCAATGATCTCGGTTTCCTTTCACGTGCTGATATTATAAATATGCATATCGGCGGCGGATACGACTGGACTGAACCTACCAGCCTTTATCACTACATTGAACTTGGAGGAGCTTATTTTCGTTGCTATGATTTTGACTTGAATAAAACATCCGATGGCGTTTATACGTTTGCCACATACCAGTTAAATAATTTTTATTCTATAAACCTGAACTGGGCATATAATCCCTGGTCTGTTAACAATAATAGAACCCGCGGCGGCCCCCTTACATTAAATCCTCCCGGATGGCAGGCAAATATTTATATAAATAGTGACGACAAGACAAATTTTGTTTATAGCTACGGTGTTTCTTCCTACCAGGCCTGGCATGACAGCTACATTGAATATGATGTCAGTATTGAATATCGTCCGGCGTCTAATATATCTCTCAGCATCAGCCCTTTCTTCAACAGGGAATTCCAGCGCGCAATGTATATCGGTACTTTCGCTGATAATTATGCCGTAAACACTTTTTCAAACAGATATGTCTTCGGTGAACTCGATCAGAAAACTGTTGGGGCAGGAATAAGACTTAACTGGACATTCACCCCCGATATCAGTTTGCAGCTTTATGTGCAGCCCCTTGTTTCAACCGGAAGATATTCAAGCATTAAAGAACTTGCGAAGCCAAAAACTTTCAACTTTAATAATTATACAAACATTTCTTACGATAAAGATAATGATGCTTATATCGTTGACCCCGATGGCTCCGGTCCTGCATCAGCATTTTCTTTTAGCAACCCCGATTTCAATTATAAATCTTTAAGAGGTAATGCCGTTCTTAGATGGGAATACCTTCCCGGTTCAGTGTTTTATTTCGTCTGGACACAAACCAGATCCGATGTCGAAACAATCGGCGATTTCGGAATCCAGAGAACCTTCAACACTCTCCTCGATGTCCATCCCGACAATATCTTCGCCGTCAAATTTACCTACTGGTTGAATATGTAATTTTATTCCATAACTTATTATAATATCAATGGTTATGGATTCTTGAAGGGTCTAAAGTAACAAATAAGTAACAGAAACAGGGGGAAAACTCATTTTTCCCCTGTTCGAAGGACAAGTTTTATTATTCTGAAAAGTTAGGTTTTGTTGGGTATCTGTATCCTTTTTAGGGACTCCAGAAATTCAAGAACCTATTATCTTTAATAAGAAAGGTTACGCTGACAGAATCTACAAATTTCTGCGTCAGGTCTAATTAATTCATCACAATAGGGACATTTTTTCAGTTTACCAGAGCTCAATTCTCTTTTTTCAATATTGTCTTTATTAGGGGTAAGAATTGCCACTATTATAAATCCGACTATCGGAGATAAGAACAAGGAAATTAGAAAACCAACCCAAAATGAATTTCCTTTACTATTATTCCATACCCCAATGATTATTGAAAATAAAGGCCACATTAAGTAAATCATTTATGCATTCCTTTTTTGTTTTAATCAAAAAATAACATAATTGTTAAACCCCATATATAACATAATAAATAATTCAAATAACATCTTATTAATTATTCATTAAACTCGATTATTTATCCCTTTTGCAAAATATGTTTTTGAAAGGAATTGAATTCTGGAATAGGAATATTAAAAAGGGGTATAGGTGTGTATTAAAATTAGAATATTCTTATATTAAACTTAACGGTTGAATGTTTTTTGTGCTGATCTCTAATAAAGGATTCATTATGCAAAAACAACGGTTTCTACTTTTGGTTTTTGGGTTTATTACAATACTGATTCTATTATTCCCCCCTTTTATATTCAAAGATACTGGACAGATTAATAACGAATATGATTCTGATGAGAACAGAACATTACCATCTTTTGAAAAGTATGATTTTTTGTTTTTACCTACTATTCAAAATGTTATTAAAAATAATGTTGAATATTATAAGAACTTCGATTCAGAAGCTGATGGATCTTATTTATATAAAAAGGAAAACATTCGGGTTGTAAAGATTGAAAAGATAAATAATTATTATTCTTTTATAGTCCAAGAACCTAATATTCGTTTAATGGAAAGACACTTATCCTTTGCAAAATTTTTAGGGACAATAGTTTTAGACTTTTTCGTTTTTGGATTTATTATGTTTTTTATTAGAAATAATTCAAAATTGAAAACATAAATAAATTGAACATTTCTTAACATTTTTTGAGGTGGTTATGGCTATTGCTTATATAATCTATGCTTTGATCTTTTTCAGGACACTTTATCTTATTTCCTCTGATCCCCAAACAGATACTCCTTACAAAGCAAAATGGTTTTTAATAGTTTTATTTCTTCAATGGTTTGGAATGGCATTTTATTATTATCAAGATAAAACTCATAAAAATTTCATACCGGCATTTAAGAGTCGGTAACTGAAAATTATCAAAAACAATGAAAATGTTTAACAAACTTTTTGGCCAATTTGAAAATCCTAATAACGAAAAGGCTATTATTGAAAACCATCATTATTATTTGGATTTAAAGGAGAAAATGGAAGTTGAAGAAAACATTATTATTAAAGATGATGGTTTTTTGATAGCTTTAAAATCTTGGGATGAATTAAATAACGGTTCAGATAGTTGGAAAGAAATAGTAGAAGAACTAATAAGAGGGGGTATTGAAAGGGAGAAATGTGCAATTTATGGGTCAAGGATTCAGGCGGGACAGAAGTTTGAAAAAGAGAAAAGAATAGATGAGGCGATAAAGGAGTATGAGGGAATTATTTCTGATTTTAGGATTAACACGATAGGTGATTATCCATTTCAAAGACTTTTCATAATATATCGAAAAAGGAAAGATTATGATAATGAAATTAGAGTTTTGAGAGCTGCTATTAAAACATTCACAGAGTTAAACTATCTTCATCCGGGTTTAAAGAATTCTGAATCTTACCGAAAAAGAGTTGAAGAAGATTGCGATAATTATAGATTAAGACTTGAAAAAATTTTATTACTTAAAAACAAATCTTCCCCTTTTATGGACTGACATTAATTCATAAACTTAACATTTTCTTACTATACTTTCTTACCCCTTTTTATAGTGTCTATAAACCCATTTTTATACTATGCCAACGCTTTTGGGTTAAGTGCTTATTTTATAAGGCCTTAACTACTCTACTGGCAATAACCTGCATTTCGATAATTGTAATTTATGGGTTTCCATAAATATCAGTATATGGCCGTCTTATTAATCTATATTCCTGAACTTGACCATTATGGGAAACAGTAATATTTACAAAATCCCCAATATCACCAAATAACAGAGTAGAGGCATCAGGTTGAGATTTTACTTTTTGACCATTGACCGATAAAAGAATATCGCCTCCCATAATTCCTCTCCCCGAAGCTGGAGAATTTGGCATAACTTTTAATATGGTTACCAAAGTATCTTGTGAAAGTTTAATCCCTATAACTCCGGCCTTTTCTATTTCAATATATCCGGCTTTTTTCATATCACCAATGCAATCATTCTGAATGTTTTGGGCGGAGGCCATTCCTATTAAGCCTTGTCCGTAAGCCCCACACCTTTGCATTTGTCCGTTTGCATTTATAAACATTTGGGAATAAGAAGCACACCCCAGAATAGTTAATGAAAGAAGAACCGAAATTAAATATTTCATATCTACCTCGTTTTTATTTGGGTTTAGATTTAATTTTGTTAATAATAAATTATCATTTCATTTTGAAAAAAATAATCCGGGAAAATCTTATATTTAACATAACCAATAGTTCAAATAACATCTATAGAACGATAAAAAATAGTTGTATAATTTATGAGAACCTTATATAAAACCCCCTACCCCCTTCAATAAGGTCATGCCGGGGTCAATTTGGTTGAAAAAAGTCATTGTTATTAAAAGTTTGTTGAGTATTTACTTTTCAGGGAAGTATCATTATGTTATAATGACTTCTAGGATATTTTATGGCTAAATTTGTCTCCCTTAAAGTTTCTGCAATCGTATTTGTTGTTTTGGCTTCAATCATCTCCCTTTTCCCCCCCTTTCTTTTCCATTGGGATAAGCAATATGATTTCATATTTAGAAGTGATCATTATACTAGAAAAATATTATTTGGGGAACTAATTGTAGAATATATTTTTGCTTTTTTGATTTCAATAATATCTGGTTATCTAACTCAGAGTTTTATTACAAGAAAAGAAAAAATGTTTAATCATAAAAAGATAAAAACTTCCATTGAAAAGGGGGCTGGATTAAATCTTAAAGAAAAAGATGAAACTATAGATTTTGATGAGAAATTATTAAATAAATATATCTTTATAGGCACATTCCATATAGAAAATGGAATCACAAAATTTCCAGAATGGTGTAATATAATGATTGATGGATTGGGGAAAACTATTGAACCTTATCTTAAAGATATTTGGGAAAAGATATTGCAAGATCATAAAGAGTTTTTACCAGATATAACAGCTTCAAAAGCTCATAATGATTATAGAGATTGTTTTTGCCCTGCTTGTTTAGAGGAAAGCTCTCTCGAATCTATGGGTAATTTGGAACTTGTTAATTTTATTGGGATTGGTTCATATAATGTGGGACATAAATGTAAAACTTGCAATTCGTATGTAGCATATAAGTCTTATATGTTTTTTCTTTTCCCATTTAAATTATAT
>Ga0182027_10006065_pt1 | contig 18212 bp, 22 predicted proteins | sample 712E1DmetaG_FD_121300 | JGI IMG/M metagenome (GOLD analysis project Ga0182027, IMG submission 121300) | Permafrost microbial communities from Stordalen Mire, Sweden - 712E1D metaG (Illumina Assembly) | ecosystem: Environmental > Terrestrial > Soil > Wetlands > Permafrost | place: Sweden... | reverse complement strand
TCTCCCACCGTTCTCTGGTTACCAACTCGCACTCCCCTAGCCCCTGTTCCTATTCCCTGCTTCTAAAACACCAGCAGCTTCTCCAAAAAGCGCACCACTGGGTTCTGCCGGTAAATGGAGTCGTTGACGATGCCCTTGCCCGTCACTTCCAGTTCAAGATCGGTCATCGCCGTCGACTGGACCTGATTCTGCGAGCTCACATCCTCCGGGCGCACCAGGCCGCGCAGCTTAATCAACTGCGTCTGCTGCGAAAAGGTCAACTGCCGCGTGGCCTGCACCACCAGCATCCCGTTGGGCAGCACATCCACCACCTCGGCGCCGAAGGTCGTCTCTAGGCTGGAGTTGGTCGTACTCTGGCCTTGTGCGGACAGACCCGAAGCCGCAGTCATTCCCAGCAGGTTCTGCAGGTTATTCGAAGCTTTGAGCTTTCCGAAGAGCGAAGTCAGCCCGGAACTGGCGTTCGAGGCCCGGGAGTTCTTCACCTGGCCATCGGTCGAGGCGGCCAGGCTTTCCGTCACCACGACCGAGACTACGTCGTGCAACCGGACCGCCTTGGCGTCGGTGCCCAGCCGTACCAGCCGGCCCTCCGGACTCCAGATCGAGCCCGGCGTCCGCACCTCCGCCGCCTGCTGTGCCCGCACCCGCTCGATGTAAGCCTTCAGAGCCTCCTCGGGCGGGGTTGCCTTGCCCGCAATCCCTGGCGCCGCCCTTTTCTTGCTGCCAATGGCTTGAGCCGACTGAGCCGCCACCAGCGCCACCACCGCGAAAATAACCCCGACCTTCAGCAATTTCATTCTCATGGCCGCACACCCGCCTCCGCCTGGAGAGCAGCGCGACCCGGCCCAAGGGCCACGACCCGCAACACCTTGCCGCCAATCGCCAACCGCACATCGAGCGCGGCTCCTTGAGCGGCCGGGTTCAGCGCACGGGCCTCCAGGCGCGCATCGACTCGCGCCGTATGCTCTTCAACGATCAGCCGGTCTCCGGCGCGAATGACAGGCGGGAAGGCCGCATTCCCGAGCTGACCCGCAATCTGCAGTGCTGCGTCGCCAGACTTCTTTCGATAAGCCGCAACTCGCACCAGCCAGCCAGGCCCGCCAGCTAGCTTGCCATTGCGCACCAGCAGCCAACGGTCCCCGGTGTGCGGGTCGTCGATCTCGCGAAGAATTTTTCCCGGCGCCTGACTTTCAACCGAAACCGGAGTCGTACCTTCCGGCAAGAGAAGAACTTGCGCGATGGGAGCTGCGGGCGGCTGAGCACCGGCCGCGGGCGCAGCCGCGAAAGCCAGCACTCCCGCGCTCAACGCCATCCCCAACCCCGTCCTCATCAACCCCGTTCCCATTGCTCTTTCCCTCGTCCGGCACTTCATGCGTTTCTTTCGATTTAGCGGGTCATGTTATTGACTTGGGAATACATGTCGTCGGCGGCCTTGATGACCTTCGAGTTCGATTCGTAGGCTCGCTGCGCCAGCACCATCTGCACAAACATGCTCACCACGTCCACATTCGAGTTCTCCAAATAATTCTGCTGCAAGGTTCCCAACCCCTCGGTTCCTCCGGGATTGCCCAGCACCGGGTCGCCGGAACTGAGCGTAGCCTGCAAGAGGTTCGCCCCCAGACTCTCCAGACCGCCGGGATTCGGAAAAGTGGCTAACTGGATCTGGCCCAGCTGCGAGGGGTTCTGTTGCCCGGAGAGGGTCGCGTTCACCACCCCATAACTGGTGATGGTGATCGCCGTCGCATTGGAGGGAATCGTGATGGTGGGTATGACCGGATCGCCGTCCGTGGTGACGATGGTTCCCTGATTGTTCAGGTGAAACTGGCCGGCGCGCGTGTAGGCGATGGTGCCGTCGGGCCGCTGGACTTGAAAGAATCCTGCGCCTGAGATAGCCACATCGAGCGGATTATCGGTTTCGTTCAGCGCTCCCTGTGTATTGATGACCTCAGTGGCTGCTGATTTGGTACCCAACCCGATCTGCAAACCCGCCGAAACCGTCGACTGGCTCTGCGCCGCACCCGGTGTCACAAGGTTCTGGTAGACCATATCCTGGAACTGCAAGCGCAACTGACGAAAACCTGTCGTCGAGGAGTTTGCCAGGTTGTTGGCGATGGTGTCCAGGTTCAACTGCTGCGCGCTCATGCCGCTGGCTGCGGTATATAGTGCTCGAATCATGATGGCTCCTTCGCCGCCAGCTAACAGCTGACAGCTAACAGTTTTCTTTTGAGGGCAAACGGTCTTCAATGCCCGCAAGACCAAATTGCCGATCCAATCTTCACTCTCATCCTTCCAACTACGCTCGATCACTGTCTGATATTAGCTGTCAGATGGCGTCACACTTTGGGCAGATCCTCGGTAGCAATTTTGTTGAATTCCGCGTGGAAGACGGTCAGCGCACGTTGCATCATCTCCGCCTCGCGCTGCATCAGAATCAAGTTCATTGTTCCGTGAATTACGTCCTGGTTGGCAGCCTCAATCGCGCCCTGATGGATCGCGACATTCTTTGAAAGCGCAGGCTTGATGCCTTCCGGCGCGAGATAGTGGTTGGCGCCCTCCGGGGTCAACTCGGCGCCACGGGGAAAGGTGAAGACCCCAACCGTGGCCACCACGCCGCCGGCCACCGACAGCGAGCCATCCGCGCCGATCGAAACCTCGCCAGGAGGAACAGGAATCGGCTGACCGGTCGCCGACAGCACCGGTTCGCCCGCCGCCGTCACCAGTTGTCCGCCCGGCGAGCGGTGGAAGCCGCCGTCGCGGGTGTACCGTGGGCCGTTGGGCGTCTGCACCATGAAAAATCCCTCACCCTCGATGGCCAGATCCAGCGGATTGCCGGTCTGATCGAGCACGCCTTGACTCATGTTGAGACGGTCGCCACCCAGAAGGCCGAAATTGTTCACCGTCTGCCCCAACTGCGAATCCTGGGCGTCCGGCCCCATCAGCGCCGAGCGGAAGTACTCCTGCTCGGCGCGGTAGCCAGGGGTCTGCGCATTGGCAAGATTGGTGGCTGCAATGTCCAAGGCTTGCGTGCGTGCCACCAGCCCCGTCATCGCCGCATAGTATCCACTGTCCATCGGCCAACCCTCCTTCAGCACCCAGGGAGCTTGCAGGTGGAGGACCGGAAGAGTGAAGAAAGGATTAGAGCAACATCAGAATTGGAGTCGAAAAGAAAGAAATATCTTGGGAAGCGCAGAAATTGCCAGGGGAAGAAAAAACGATTCGCGACGGGCGCGACTCTCGAATGGCACGGCGCGCCCAAGTGGTTTTTACTGACGGCACGCCCTACTGCAGGCCATCACAGATAATGGTGACTTCGAAGCTGGCGTGATCGAAGTGATACGTGTGGTGAAGCTTGAACTCGGGAGCCTGAACGTGGAGGTTGTAATCCCGCCCTGTAATCACTGCTGGAACCGACAGACCGCAGTTGGCCGCCAGATCCGGCACTTTGCCCTTCCACGCTCCGGCCAGCATATTGCAGATTTCGCCAATCCCGTCCTTGACGGTATCGTCAACCTCGGTAAATTCCATGCCCGTCATGTGCGCGGCGATCTTCATGGCCGCCGAGCTGCCGCCCTTGAAGACACAGGCTCCGCTCAACAAGCCACCAAAGCCGACCACCGCGGTCACCGACTCCAACTCCGGGTTCGCCTCGGGTTCCAAAGAACGCTGGCAATCGACCCCCAGCATCAACCGAAAGACCTCTTCCACGCTGGCATCCAGGTTCCTCGGATCGGCAACCAGATGCACGGACTCCCGTAACGATTGCGTCATTCCACGCTCCATTTCCCTGCTGCCGCCATCCCGCGATGTCGCGCCATGGCCGGCATTTCATTCATCAGCCTGAGGATGTCTTGCGGCTACGCCGCATTCACCAGCGGCAGCACCCGTTCCTTCACCTGCTCAGCCGTAAACGGCTTGCGGATGTACCCTTGCGCTCCGGAAAGGATGGCCTGCTTGACGTGCTCCTCGCTCGACTCGGTAGTAATCATCACCACCGGGACGCCGGGAGCCAGATTCTGCGCCCGGATCTGGCGCAGAAACTCCAGTCCATCCATCGAGGGCATATTGATGTCAGAGAGAATCAGGTCCACCGATTGGCGTTTCAACAACTCCAATCCTTCAATGCCGCTACCAGCCTCGAAGACCACCAGCGGGTCCAAGCCCGCTTGGCGGAGCGACCGCTCCACAATCTTGCGCATGACCGAGGAATCGTCGACGATCAGGGTTCGAACTTCACTCATGCCAGGCTCCTCTGCTTCTGTTTCTATCGGCTTGACGTTTCAATCCATGAGAAACATCTTTCACTTGCGGTTCTCCGGATCGGATTTCAATACGCCCCAATCGAGCAGATCAGGTCCTGGATCGAATCCCGCTCAGGCACAGGTCCGCTCTGCGGCTGCCGCCACATCCGCAACCACAGACAATCGTGAACCCGTACCAAGCGGGACTCGACCGGCCGCATCTGCTCGATGGATTTGGCAAGCGCCTGTACCAGAGCCGGCTCCGAAGCGGCCTCGATCAACTCCACAGAAGGGAACTTCGCGTTCAGCATCCGGGAGTGCGCCAGGCCGAAGAGCGATTCAGCCACTAACCCGCTTTCGACGCGCAGACCGCTCATCCGCTCCACGGCCAGAGCCACAATTGGGTCCAGCCGATCCGCAAATCCCATATAAAGGAGCTTGCCCGCGGCAACTCGCAGCGGAAGCGCGCCAAAGGCGTCCACAAACAGCCTGGGCACTAGCGTCGTGAGTGCCTCGGCATCGTGAAACTCCAGGGGTAGCACTGGGCAGCTCCACTGCAAGCCCAGCGCCCGTGTGACCAGTTGTTCGCTCACGCCCTGCTGGCGCACCAGCCAGAGACCCAGCCGTCCGGCCCCGGCCGCCTTCTGCGCATCCAATGCCTGGCGCAACTGCGCGGAGGTGATCCAACCCTGTTCGAGCATCACCAGCCCGAGCGGAATGCGATGCCGATGATTCTCCTGCGCCAAGCCCCGGCCATCCTGCTCGCGGCGCACCGCCGAGGCAACCCGCGCAGCCGTGCAAGCGGCTGAGCAGTTCCATCCGCCCTCAAAGACTGGCACCGAACGGCTGCGCCAGAGGTGCAGCCAACCGGAGCCGCAACCAGGATTTGCACAGGTTTCGAAGAGGGAGCTTCGCGCCCCGGCGCCCGGCGCTTCTGCCGCCTTCCGCGCAGAAGGATCTGCCTCCATCAGCGCTGGCCAGTTCGGCCGAGTCATTCCTCGACTCTGATTCCGGCTCAGAATAGGCATCGTATACTCTCCAGGCGCTTCCTGGGCGAGGCCACTTCCGTCACCCGCAAGCCAAAGTTGCCATTGACCAGCACCACTTCACCGCGCGCAACAATCTTGTCGCCGACGATCAGGTCCACCGGGTCGCCCACATTGCGATCCAGTTGCACCACATCTCCCGGACCGAGATCAAGAATCTCGCCCAGCGGCAACTCCTTGCAGCCGAAGCGCAGCGAGACCTCCAATTCAACATCGAGCAACAGGTCGATTCCCGCGCTCAAAACTGGCGGCGGCGCCTGTGTGGGGGCGTCGGCCGGCTGGACGGCGGACGACTGCGCCACCGGCTTGGGAACGCGCACCTCGTCGCGCACCAGAATCGTCCATGCGCGCTCGCCGGAGTTCAACTGGAAGGCACAGGAGAGCTTGCTCTCCCCGGCAATCTCCTCGAACTTCTCGACACGGCATTTCTTCCCGGTTTTCGCCAAAAGCTCCCCGGCTGCCGCATCGGCCACTTCTTTCAGAATCTCGCCCCATCCGGCTTTCTGATCCACGCCCTCGCCCACCAGCGGCGATTCCAGAATCGCGGCGTCGAGGACGACGGCGAAGCGGCCTTCCACATCCCCGGAGAGGGTGGCCGCAAAGCCGAATGCGCCCGCCGTCAGGGGTTTGGGCAGCGACTCGACCAACTCCGGCTCTCCGGCCAGGGCCTGGGAGAACAGGGTTGTTGCAACCTCGGTCCAGCACTCAAGGTAACTTTTCATCACTCAGCCTCGGAAATCTGCCGCTCAATGCGGGCGGCGCGGTGCTCTCCCTGCCGGATAGCCTGCGCCAGCGAGAGCGCCTGGCCGCCAACCCTCCACTCCGGCAGGGTGTTGGCGGCCAGATCAAGACGTAGAACCGAGCCGAGCTCGAGATTTTCAATGGCGCTGGCCGCTAGCCGCACCGTGGGCAGTTGCAGAGAGGCGCCGAAGCGGATGCGGCGTGCCGCAGCTTCCATGCGCGCCCGCGTCTCGCTGGCATGGCGGCGGCGAGCCCAGTCCGAGGTCAGCCTGCGCAGAATGGTGTTGGCCACGATCGCCGGAAATGCCAGGTTGAGCAAACCCGAACTGTGCGGCATACGAATCTCGAAGCTCAGGCAGAGGGTCTTCTCGGTAACCGACATGATGCGCGCGATCTGAGTCTGCATCTGGCGGCGCTCGAAGTTGAAGCTCAGCCCCACCGGCTGCCAGGCAGCCGTCAACTCCCGGCAGATGATTTCCACGACACTGGCCAGAATCGACTCTTCAATGTCGGTCAACTCACGCAAGGGGCCGTCGCGACCCTCGCCGCCCAGGAGCAGATCGATAATCGGAGGCGCCAGGGCCAGATCCAATTGCAGTACCGCCAGCGCGCCCAGCGGTTCCATACGCACTGAGGCCGCATAGCTGATCTCGGGAATGCGCAGCAGAAACTCGTTGAACGGAATCTGTTCGGCCGAGACCAGATTGACCTGAAAGCGGGTGCGCAGCCAGGCGGCAAGGTTATGCGTGAGGTTACGGGCAAACAGGTCGTTCAATATGCTGATGGCGCGCAACTGGTCAGTCGAGATCTGACCCGCAGAGGAGAAATTGTAGGGCACCACCCGAGCCCGAACCTCAGTCTTCTGAGCCTCGGGCGCCACGCTACGCGCAGCCTGAAATAGGGCATCGATCTCGTCCTGCTTGAGCGTCTTCTCCATCACCTGCCATCCCCTCGATGCATTCGCGCTGCCGGCTTGCTGAAGCGCGGCTTGTCAAAGGCTCCGCGCGATGCCAGATCCTTGAGCGCGACCCGCAGATGCACCACCGCTGAGGCGTGCATCTGCGAGACCCGCGACTCAACCACCCCCAGCGCCAAGCCAATCTCGTGCATGGTCATCTCTTCGTAGTAGTAGAGGCTCATCACCAGACGCTCCCGGTCGGGCAGATTCTGAATGGCCCCAGCCAGCCGCTCTTCCAGTTCGCCCCGGAGACAGCAAAACAGCGGATCCTCCTCAGGACGCCCGGGAATATAGGTCAGCTCCTCCTCGCCCGAGTCCTCGTTGCGCTCCATGTGCAGAGTGCCGATCTCCAAACCCTTCAGATCGCCCAGCAACTGCTGGTACTCCTCCAGGCTCAATGCGATTTCCGCGGCCACCTCCGCTTCGTCCGGCGCGTGGCCCATCCTCGCCGTCAACACCCGGATGGCCTCTTCCACAGCGCGGCCCTTGCGGCGCAGCTCGCGCGGACTCCAGTCGAGCGTCCGTAGACTGTCCAGAATCGCCCCCCGGATGCGGAACTGCGCGTAGGAGCGAAACTGAACTTTCTTGGCCGGGTCGAACTTGGAGAAGGCATCCATCAGCCCAACCACTCCGGCCGAGACCAGATCCTCGATGTCCACATGCTGCGGCAGCCGCTCGTGAATGCGCCGCGCCAGAAAGCGTACGATCGGCAGGTGTTCGAGCAACACTCGCTCCTGCTCGCCGCTGAGTACCGGTAGTTGAGCGCCTCCAGGCGGATAGCCGTCCCCCGGAGCGCTCCGCCGCGATGCCCTCTGCCCCCCTGCCATATACGCCGCTTCAGCACTCATCCCCGCCCCTTTCAATCAATCGCAAGCCTTCCCCTGCTCTCTGCTTTGTTCCCTGCCCCAAGAGCCTCAGCGCACTGTTTCCACCGGCCGCAGACGAATCTCCGGAGGAATCTCTCCGGCGGCTACCACCGCCAGTCGAGGCAAGACCGGCTCCAGCCAGCGCTTGACGTAATAGCGGGCTGGACTAGGGACAAGTAGCACGGGAAGAGCCGCGGCGCTGGCAGCGGGAATAAGCCGTCTCAAAGAATCGGTAAGGCGGCGAATCACGGGCGTTGCCGGCACGGCGGCGGCAGCGAGCATTCTCTGGCCGGTCTCCGGCGAGAGCGTGGCCAGAATCTCTTCTTCGAGCGCCCCATCGAGCAGCAAGACGGGCAACTGGCCTTCCCCATCGAGCAACGGCTGGATAAGCCGCCGCCCCAGCGCCTGGCGCGCGGCTTCGACCAGGGCAACCAAATTTTTATTCACTGGCGCGGTTTCCAACAGCGCTTCGAGAATCGCGCCCAGGTCGCGGATCGAAACCCGCTCGCGCAGAAGTTGTTCGAGCACCCGGCCTACCTCGCCCAGGGTCAGCAGCTTGGGCACCAGTTCTTCAAGTAGCTTGGGGTGGCTGTCATTCATCGCGTCCATCAGACGTTTGGTCTCGGCCCGGCCCAACAGTTCCCAGGCGTGTCGGCGGATGAGTTCTCCCAAATGCGTGGTGATGACCGTAACCGCATCCACCACCGAATAACCGGCTGCGTTGGCCTGATCCTCGAGGGCTGGCGCAATCCAGATTGCGGGCACTCCGAAGGCCGGCTCCCGCGTCTCCTTGCCTGCCAGAGGACGGCGGTCCGGATCGCCCGAGACGGCCAGCAACTGCGTGCCCTCGGTCTGCCAGCGGCCAATCTCCATCCCACGCAGGCAGAACAGGTACTCACGCGACCCAAGGCGGAGATTGTCGGAGATATGCACCGGAGGAACCAAAAAACCCATTTCCGCGGAGAGATGGCGGCGCAGTGAGCGCACTCGATTCAGCAGTTGGCCTCCCTGCTTTTCGTCCACCAGCGGAATCAACTGAAAGCCAATCTCCAGGGTCAGATCTTCGAGGCGTAGCAACTGAGCCAAATCGGAATTCTGGGCCTCGCCGGGTTTCTTCTTCTCACTCACCGCCGGCTCAGCCTGCGGGGCCAGCGGGAGATGGGCTGCCACGCGGCGTCCGGCCAGGAACAGGCCACCGGCTACAGTCAATAAGGCCAGTTTGGGCAGCCCCGGAATCAGACACATCGCCCCGCAAACCACACTGGCAATGTAGAAAGTGGTTGGCTTGGCCAACAGTTGCTGATGAATCTCGGCGCCCAGCAACCCCGCCGAGTTGGCGCGTGTCAGGGTGATGCCACAGGCAATCGAGACCAGCAGGGAGGGGATGATGGTGACCAGGCCGTCGCCTACCGTCAACACCGTGTAGGTGCGTGCGGCCTCGCTCAGTTCGATGCCCTGCTGCAGCGTGCCGATCAGCAGACCGGCGATGATGTTGATGCCGGTAATCAGAATCGTGGCCAGCGAGTCGCGCTGGTTGAAGCGCGCCGCCCCGTCCATCGCCCCGTAGAACTCTGCCTCGCGGGCAATCGCCTGGCGGCGGCGGCGCGCCTCGGCCTCGTCGATCAGTCCCGCATTCATGTCGGCGTCGATGGCCATCTGTTTTCCCGGCAGAGCATCAAGCGTGAAGCGGGCGGTCACTTCGGCGGTGCGCACAGCCCCGTGAGAAACCACTAAGAATTGAATGGCGATCAGGGCCAGAAACAGCACGAAGCCGACCACATAGTTGCCGCCGACGACGAACTGTCCAAAGGCCTCAATGACCTTGCCGGCAGCGGCCGTGCCCTCCTGTCCATGCAGCAGAATGCGGCGGCTGGAAGCGATATTCAAAGCCAGCCGGAAGAGGGTCAACAGCAGCAGCAGGGTGGGAAAGACGCTCAGTTCGACCGCGCGGCGGATCTGTACGGCAGAGAGAAAGACGATGATCGAGGCGGCCATCGACAGAGTCAGCAGAAAATCCAGGCCAAAAGACGGCAGCGGCACAAGCATGACAAAGATCACGCTGATCGCCGCCATCGGCAGCACGTACTCGCGCAGCCGCTGCCAGATCGACTGGGTAGGCAAGGAACCGACGGCCAAGGCTGCGGTACTCATTGTGGACCTCCTGCAAACGGTGGAGCGACGGAGCCGGGCCGCACAGTTTGTGAATTCGCTTGCGTGGCCGGTCGCGCCTGTGCCCTGGCCGCCGCCTCGCGGACGCGGCGCTCGCGCATCTCAGCCTCCAGCCGCTGGCGGTAGAGGTAGGCCAGAATGGCCGCCACCGCGGCATAGAGACCGACGGGGATCGGCTGGCCAACCTCGACCGAGCGGTAGAGCGAGCGGGCCAGCGGCGGATTCTCGATGATCGGCACTCCCGCCCATCGGGCCTCGGCCTTGATCTCCTCGGCCAGCAGGTTGCGGCCCTTGGCCATCACCTTGGGCGCTTCCATGGTGGCAAAATCGAAGCCGAGGGCCACGGCATAGTGGGTGGGATTGACCAGCACCACGGCAGCCTTGGAGACGTCGGCCTTCACCCGGCGGCGGCGCGCCTGGCGCTGCAGGTTGCGAATGCGGCCGCGGATCTGCGGGTTCCCTTCGGTCTCCTTGTACTCGTCGCGCAAATCCTCGCGGCTCATCTTCAGCCGCGACTCGCGGCTCTGCCATTCGACCAGGTAGTCGATAGCCGACCAGCCGAAGAGAAGCCATGCCGCGGCCAGCAACAGCCCATAGACATCCGAGCCGAGCATCTCCAGCCGCGCGGTCGAAAACGGAGGCACAGCCAACTGCCGCGCGATGCGTTGCACCGCGAAGACCGCCAGCAAACTGGCGGGGATCAGCGATTTAGCCAGCCGCGCGGCGGCGCGCAAAGAGAAAAAATTCTTGATATTCGAAAGTGGGTTGATGCGATCCAGCTTGAAGCCCATTGCCCCGGCATAAAAGTTGATGCCGCCAGTCTGCAAAACACCCACGCCCAGAGAAGCCGCGGCCACCGCCGCCATCATCCCGCCCACGGGAGCGAGGATGGTGAGAGCTAGCCGACGGACAGCATACAGCGTGGGTTGAATCTCGGCCGGCTCCCAGCGGACAGGAGACCCAAGGTCGAGAAATGCGGCAAAGGTCCCTCGCCAGGCGATCAGAAGATGGCTTCCCATGGCGCCCAGCACCATGACCCCGACCAGGGTTCCGGCTGCGGCCGTCAGTTCGCGGCTGTGCAGCACGTCGCCTTTCTTGCGGGCCTCGTCGCGGCGATGCTGCGTTGCCTGCTCGGTGCGCTCTCCGGCCATCGGCTATCCTCCAATGCCCAGCGCTGCCCCGTGGACGGGCGCGGCAATCAACCGCTCCGCCAAATCCAGCAGCCCACTGAAGCGCGCCTCAATGAAGCGCGGCCAGAGAGCCAGCGAGCCGGCGAGAAGCGCAAAGCCGGTCAGAGTCTTCATGGGCACAGACAGCGACATGACCGGCAACTGCGGACTGAGCTTGCCCAGCAGAGCTACGGCCACCTCCACCAGCAACGTGGCGGCCAGCACCGGCGCGGCCAATTCGACAGCGGCCAGGAAGATGCCGCCGGCGGCGCGCACAATCTCCAGTGCAGAGGCGGGCGCCAGCGCGTAGCTGCCCAGAGGCGCAACGCGGAAGCTGCGCACCATTGACGAAAGCAGAATCCGATCCAGGCCTGCCCCAAGCACCACCAGCGTGCCCATCAACTGAAACAGGTCGCCCAGCAGGGGCGTCTGGATCGAGGAGGTCGGGTCCAGCAGATTGACCATCGAGAAGCTGAATTGCATACCAGCAATCTGGCCGGCAAAGAGCAGCATCTCGTTCAGCAGCGTGAGAGTAAGACCGTAGACCAGCCCCACGGCCAGCTCACCCAAAAGAGCGGAGAAACTGATGGTGACCTGTGCATTGGGCAGCGTGGCCACCAGCGGAGCCAGCAAAAACGCTACCGCGCCCACAAAGACCGCCTTGGCGCGCAATGGAAGCGCCGTAGAGGAAAAGAAGGGAGCGAAGGCCGCCATTCCGCTCACCCGCACCAGGGCCAGCGTCATGGCGCAAAGAAAATTGCTCCACTGCAACTCGTTCCCGTGCGGCATCCATCTCCTCTTCGTAGCGGCATTAGCCGAGCTAACCTAAAAAACGATGAAAATCCGTCAGCAACAGCCGGGTATAAGCCGCCATCCGGCCCAGGAACCAGGGCATCCCGACCAGCAGAATCATGGCCACGGCGCCCAGACGCGGCACGGAGGTCAGCGATTGCTCCTGCAGGCTGGTCAGGGTCTGGAAGAGGCTCAGCACGAAGCTCAGCAGAATCGTTGCAATCAACAGTGGCGCGGAAAGAATCATGGCTTCCTTCATCAGTTGGCGCAGCAGTTCGGCAACCAGGTCGGGCGTCATTGGCATCCCCTCAATCAGAACTTCAACAACGGGTCAAAAGCTCTTCAACAACGAATTGGCCAGCAGGTTCCAGCCGTCCACCATCACGAACAGCAGAATCTTCAAGGGCGTCGAGACCACCACCGGAGGAAGTTGGAACATTCCAATCGAAGTGGTAATCGCGGCCGTGACCATGTCGATCAGCAGAAACGGAAGAAACAGCACCGCGCCGATGGCAAACCCGGCCTTCAACTCCGAAAGCATGTAGGCTGGCACCACCACCCGCATGGGCAGATCGTCCGGCGTGTTCGGACGCGGAATCTGTCCGGCAGCGGTAAACAGGGCCAGGTCTTTCTCCCGCGCGTAGCGCAGCAGAAAATGCTTCACCGGCTGGGCTCCGCGGTCGATGGCCTCCATCCCCGTGATCTGCCCTGCGCGATAGGGCTCGACCGCCTGCTGGTCCACCAGGTTCAGCACCGGAGTCATCAGAAACCAGGTCATCATCAAGGCCAGTCCCATCAGGGTCGGATTCGAGGGCGCTGTCTGCGTGCCCAGCGCCTGGCGCAGAAAGTGGAAGACCACCAGCAGCCGCACCATCGGGGTCACGGCCATCAGAATCGCGGGCAGCAGCGTAATCAGCGTCAGGACCAGAAGAATCGTCCACGGCGTCGAATCCGAGGGATGAAGGCGGGTATTCAAGTCCGGCAACAGCGGCACGGATGCCGGCGCTGCCAGCATGAAGGTAGCCCAGGAAGCTACCATGAAACCCTCACGGCCGGCCGTGCCGCGCCGGATTGCCGGTTTGCGGCCACTTGCGGCCGCTCATCCAGCGCATAGAAAGCTGGCGCCCCTTCGGGCGAAGTGGCCACCAGAAAGCGCCGCCCTTCGGCTTCGACCAGCGCCAGAGACTGGCGAGGGGCAAGTGTAATGCGCTCCACAAGCTCCAGCCTCGACCGCGCATGGACTCCGGTCCGCAACCGCCCCAGAACCCAGCCGGCCATTCCGCCAACCAGCCTTGTTCTCGCGTTCTTGTCCTGCTCCATCCCTCGCCCTCTCCCATGCACTTGCCAACCCCGGAAAAATCCACCCCGGCAACTCAGGCCAGCCGGGTCACACGCACCGCCAGCTGCAAATCGACGACTTCAAACTCGCTCCAGGCCAGTTGCACCACGCCCGCGGCCAGCGGCAGATCCTCGCCGTGAGCCCACTGCGTCTCAATCAACTGCCCCGGCTCCAGTGCGAGCAGATTGCGCACGCGAAAATCCCGCACCGGCACAGCCACATCCAGCTCCACCGGCAGCCGCGCAACCTGCGCGCTGAGCACAATTCCTCCCCCTTCAACCGGCGGGTGAGGCGACGGCATCAGCGCTTGTTCGGTCGCAATCTCGGCCAGCCTCGTTTGATCAGGCAGGTGCGGCGGCGCCATTGGAGGCGGCAGTGGATGAGTCGTTGCCATTTGCTGAGAATTCAAGCAGAAAGGTGACCAGAAGCAGAACAGAAAGATTAGAAAATACTCAGAATCACTCCGGCGTGGCCTCTCGCCCGTCCCGCCCATTCAACCCGTCAGCTACATCGCTGCTACACTGTTAAGTGAACTCAATGCGCGGCCTTCCCGGCTTCGATCAAGCCCGGAATCCGCCACGAAAAAGGTCGAAGTCTATGTCGGAATTCAATGAAAACAAGAGTTTTGCCACCACCAGTCTGCGCCTGAAGGTGGGTTTGGCAGAGATGCTTAAAGGCGGCGTCATCATGGACGTGATGAACGTCGAGCAGGCGCGCATTGCCGAAGAGGCCGGCGCCACTTCGGTCATGGCTCTGGAACGTGTCCCGGCCATGATCCGCGCCGAGGGCGGCGTGGCTCGCATGGCCAAGCCCAGCCTCATCAAGCAGATCATTCAGGCCGTCTCGATTCCAGTCATGGCCAAAGCCCGCATCGGCCACTTCGCCGAAGCCCAGATTCTGCAAGAGTTGGGCGTGGATTTCATCGACGAGAGCGAGGTTCTGACCCCCGCCGACGAGGCCCATCACATTGACAAGCATGCCTTTACCACCCCGTTTGTCTGCGGCGCGCGCAACCTGGGCGAGGCTCTGCGGCGCATTGCCGAAGGCGCGGCCATGATCCGCACCAAGGGTGAGGCTGGCACCGGCGACGTAGTCTTTGCCGTCCGGCATATGCGCCAGATTACCCGCGAGATGCGCGCGCTGACCGTGCTCAGCGAACAGGAACTTTACGCGGCGGCCAAAGAGCACCAGGCCCCTTACGAACTGATCCGCATGGTTGCGCAGACCGGCAAGCTGCCGGTGCCCAACTTCTCCGCCGGCGGCATTGCTACTCCGGCTGACGCTGCCCTGATGATGCAGTTGGGTGCCGAGGCCATCTTCGTCGGCTCCGGAATCTTTATGAAGGAACGCGCCACTCCGCTGGACGTTGAAAACGACCCCAAGGAGCGCGAAGAAGCCGTCTCCCGCGCCAAGGCCATTGTGATCGCTACCACCCATTACAACGATCCGAAGATCCTGGCCGAGGTTGCCGAGCAGGTTACAGGCACTATGAAGGGCTTGGCCGCCGCCGGTCTCGAAGAGAAGGACCTGCTCCAAACCCGCGGCTGGTAACCACCTTATGGTGAAACCAACTGCCTTGGGTTCGGAGACCAACGGCGCCGCTGCACACCTTTGCGCTGGGAAAAGCACAGGGATGGACAACGAGCAAATTTACAGGAGAACCCTGATTTGACAGAAGGACGCACGCTGCCGCGTATCGGCGTATTGGCAATTCAAGGCGATTATGCCGCTCATGCCGAGGCTTTGACCGAGGCCGGCGCAATTCCCTTCGAGGTACGCAAGGCGGGGGAGTTGGCCGGTCTGGACGGACTGGTTCTGCCCGGCGGCGAGTCCACCACCCTTCTGCGATTCCTGGAAAAACACCGCTTTTTTGAACTCCTGCAAGAGTTTTGCCGCACCAAGCCCGTCTTTGGCACCTGCGCGGGCGTGATTCTGCTGGCGCGCGAGGTTCTCAATCCGCCACAACGCTCCTTAGGCGTGCTGGATGCTGTCATCGAGCGCAATGCTTACGGCCGCCAGATCGACTCAGCCATCGTGACCGCCGAAACCGCCCTCGCCGGAGGGCCGTTGGAGATGGTCTTCATTCGCGCGCCGCGCATCATCAAAACTGGCGCCGGCGTCGAGGTTCTGGCACGGCGCGATGGCTTCCCAACGCTGGCCAGAGAGGGCCGCGTCCTGGCCGCAACTTTTCATCCTGAGCTCTCGCGCGACCGGCGCGTTCACCGGCTCTTCGTTGAGGCTGTTCTATCGGCCAGGAAATAACCGGCCTGCCAAAGCAGCGCCGCGCGAACACACGCCACGCTCCGATGCCGTTGCTGTAAATCATTTTTTGCCAGATAAAGAATCCTGACGAATCTGCATACGTCGAATCCAAAGTGGGAGTAACCTCAAGCTCACAGAGGTGCCGTATGCCCGCCACCTTTACGCATAAGCCGGAGAAAAAGCAGCGGAGGAAACCGGGAACCGGCGGGCTGCCACCGGCTCTCCGGCGACCGACGGGCGGAGGCGGAGGCGGAGGCGACGACGACAACTGGGGCAATGGACGCAGCGGCCCGCGGGAACTTCTGCTGCGCATTCGCTTCTTCGTTTTTTCCGCCCTCGCGGCGGATATGCTCTTTTTTACCGTCCTGGTGGCGATTTTCTTCGCGCGCCAGGCGGGGATGCACATGGACCCGCGCGCTCACGAGTTGATCGGCGACTGGCATCCGGTGCCGTTACCGCCCATCCTCTATCTCAACACCGCTGTCTTGCTGCTGAGTTGCCTGACGATGGAGTTGGCGCGGCGGAATATATTTCGTGAGATTGACGCGCTGGAGGAGTGGCTCGGACTGGGCAGGCCGGCGCTGAATCGCGCCCTTCCCTGGATGGGAGCAACGCTCGCGCTGGGCGCGCTTTTTCTCGGCGGGCAATGGATGGCCTGGAGACAATTGGCCGCGCAAGGTTTCGCCTTCGACCAGTTTTCTACGCCGGCCAGTTACTTCTTCTATCTCATCACCGGCCTGCACGCCGCCCACCTGCTTGTCGGCGTCCTGGCGCTCATCCTCTGCCTGAGCGTTCTGAGCTGGCTCAAGCGCGTTGAGTACCGGCAGATCGCCGTGGACGCGACAGCCTGGTACTGGCACGCCATGGGGCTTGCGTGGCTGCTGCTAATGGCTGTGCTGGCACTGGGACAATGATGAAGAGTTCCTAGCTTCAGAGCGCCCGCAGCGCCGGCCACAGGATGATCAGGCCAATGGAAATCAGGACTATGCCGCCGAAGAGTTCCGCGCGGCGTCCCCAGACCGCGCCGATCCTCTGGCCAATCCCCATGCCCAGCAGCGTCATGCCAAAAGAGACGATGCCGACGATGAGCGCCGAGCGAAGGATGAGAGAGTTGACCATTGCCAAAGAGATGCCCACCGCGAGCGCATCAAGACTGGAAGCTACGGAAAGAACGACCAGTTCCCAGCCGCGTGTCGGATCGATTTTGCTGCGCTTTTCCTCTTCTCCGCGAAGGGCGTTGCGAATAATGTTTCCGCCCACCAGCGCCAGCAGCGCAAAGGCCACCCAGGCGTCAAGCCCGTGCAACAGACGCGCAACGGCGCTGCCCAGGCACCATCCGCCAGTAAGCATCAGCGCCTGAAAAGCCCCAAAGTGAAGGCTCAGGCGGAAGCGCTGCCGTCGTGAGGGCTCGCCGAGAGTAATGCCCGCAACAGTGGCCACGGCAAAGGCGTCCAGCGAAAGGGAAAATGCAACAGCGAAGAGTGCGATCCAGCCCATAAGAAGATGAATTCCTCTCCGCCCACGGACGGAGGAGTGGAGTGCTTGGAGAAGCCTTGATCAGAGTAGCAGGAGCGGAGCGGAAGGAACGACTACGGAAGCCGTGTTGAGGGCAAGGCATTCAGGCGCCTCCGGGGCTCAAAATCCAGACCTTATGCCGATACATCCGATGCGTGACCGCCGACGATGGAAAATATTCTGCACTATTTTGAAAATAATTTAGGGGGGAGTAAGGGGGAGAAGCGGTTTCCTCATTGTCTTCTCACAGTCTCACAGATTCACGGCAAATAGGGGGGTAGGGGGTACGGGTGGGGGGGGTACGGGTGGGGGGGTACGGACCGGTCAGATTGCTGACATTTTGAACCGGGGAGTTTCTTGACGCTGCAAGTGATCAACAAGGAGCATGGGAGAGAGGAGGATTTCCCGGAACGCCGGTGTCGTGATTGGGATGGCTTTCATGGATTCGTAGTCACGCGACGCAATATTCCAAACCAGAATCGCTTCGCCGCCCTTGCTTTCTATTCCGATTGTGCGCCGGCGAAAGGTAATTTTCCGCAAGAGCGGAGGGGAAAGGTTGTGGTATCCCAGGTCTCAAAATCGAGACATGGGGCATCCGGCTGCCTGTCATTAAAAGGAGCATAAATGAATATCAAAAGATTTTCACCGTCGAGGAGATATATAGTATCGTGATACAGAATTTTTCTGAAAGGCGGATGTATGCGTAAGTCAGTGTTCTTTTTATGTTCTTGCATCCTTCTCTTTGGGCAGTTGACCTCAGTGGCACAGACTGCCGATTCAAGTCAAAAGCAGGTGGTTCAGAGCATTCCTCCCATCATTATTTCGGGACTGGATGCTTACAAAGACAAAGGTCCTGGGGAGGCAGTGCGAGTTTGGATCAAAGACAGCGCGATCGATGGAAGTAAAGAAGCCCTCACTCAAGCGAACAACTTGCGCCAGATTCAGGACTATTATGGTGCGTACCGGACCTACGAGGTCATAAGCACCAGAAACATTATGACCTTACCCCCGCAAAACGTATCCCTTAGCAAGCTGTTCTAATGCGAAAGGGTAGCGAAGATGACGAAGGCAACGCGGGGACGGTACACGCCGGAGTTCAAGCAAGAGGCGGTGCGGCTTG
>Ga0182027_10006064_pt1 | contig 18215 bp, 21 predicted proteins | sample 712E1DmetaG_FD_121300 | JGI IMG/M metagenome (GOLD analysis project Ga0182027, IMG submission 121300) | Permafrost microbial communities from Stordalen Mire, Sweden - 712E1D metaG (Illumina Assembly) | ecosystem: Environmental > Terrestrial > Soil > Wetlands > Permafrost | place: Sweden... | reverse complement strand
TTTTTCATTCCTGATATCTTCAATGCAATCCGGTACCCCTGAAAAGGTACCGGATTTTTTTACCCTCAGTATCCGATAATGTGCCTGACTATTATTCCCATGTAATATAAAACTACTGATATTCATTAAAGAAAAAAGATGAAATCTGCTTTTATCAGATCAAAAAAGTTATATTTATATTTGAGAATAACTAAAGCCTAAAGTATGAAAAAGTCGATCCTGTTTCTCCTCCCAATTTGCATTTTCATTGGGAATCCGGTCAATGCCCAGGTTGGCAAAGTAATAAATAAGGTTTCAAAATCTGTAACAAACGATGTTACAGGAAAAACCGAATCGGGAGCTAAATCCACTAAACAGGAACCGGAGCCTAAATGTGCTTGCGAACAACCTGAATTGATCCTGGATCTTGGTGGTAATCTGAAACTTATGTATTCCGAGATATCCATAAGTGTTAAAGACGACGGATCCATTCTTATTAAAGACAGATTTACCAGCAATTACTATATCGCCAGGGATGGCGTTACCCAGGGACCTGTCAAGGCAGGCGATCCGAGATTAAAAGGATTTGATAATATTGATGAAACCGATGCAGCAGGGGAAACAAAACCATGGGCCAATAACGAATATATTTCAACTTCAGGCGATAAATACCAGATAAAATTCAATAATAAAAGCTATGGTCCCTACGGACAGATCAATGAGTTCAAGGTTAGTAAATCGAAAGAAAAATTTGCAGCAATTGTAGTTGAAAATATTCCTGTCAGTGAAGCTGATGGAAAAAAGATGGAGGAGGCTATAAAAAATGCTAAAACAGACCAGGAGAAAATGGATCTTTCTATGAAGTACTCTCAGCAGATGATGCAGAAAATGCAACAGGGAGGCGGACCAACAAGTATTCTGCCTAAACTTGTTACAAATATACCCGGTGCTACTTACGATCCGCTTAAATCAATTGGAGGTACGTTAAACAACAATATAAAATATGACGACATTCTGTTTTCAACTAACGATAAGGTTATTGACCTGTCGAATAAAGTTCTTTTGACTCTTAAGCCTGATGCCTCGGGCGCTAAAGATTTGTTCGTAAATACAACTAATACAAAATACGCCTATTATAATTATGGGACACTTACTTTTAGCGACGGCACTGTGATGTCAGGACTATTTAATCCACACATGGTAAAAGTAAATGGGCAGGTCTACCTTGCATATATGTATTATTCGCCTAAGAGGAATGCAATCATGCAGTGCAGGATACCATTCTAGACTTGATTATTAAATAAAATCCACTACCCGCAAAGATTTAACACAAAGGCCGCAAAGAACAGAATTTAATAACTATTACTTTGCATGCTTTGCGTTTTTCACCCACCATATCGAAAGCGAAGGTGGGCTTTGTGTACTTTGCGGTTTAAAAGATATTTAAAATGAGGGTATTATTTCTATTTCTTCTTTTTACAGGATTGTTGAAATCAGGTCTGTCGCAATCGATCAACTACGAGGATCTTTTTGGTGATGATTGGAAGAAAGCTGTGACTTTTGAAAAAGAAAACAGAATCTGGATGGAACCACTTCTTGTTAAAAATCATATTTCATATCCGATTGCTATTTCCATTATCTTCCCTGAACTGGTGCGGTATTCAGCACTAAAGGATAAAATGGAAATCACCTTGCTTAAAACGCTTTATGTTAACCTTGGCGAGGATTATGCCAATTTTTCAATCGGACAATTCCAGATGAAACCTTCTTTTGCCGAAATGATCCGGGAAAATGCGCCGGATGTTACAGGACGCAATTCGGAAATAACATTTAATCAGATTTCGGATTTCGATGATATTAAAGACTTCAGAAAATCTATTATATCTGATCTGGAGGATCCAAAGAGCCAGATCAATTATCTGATTATATTTATTAAAATCTGTGAAAAGAAATTTATAATTAGCCGGAAAGATGATCAGTCAAAAGTAAAATTTCTTGCCACAGCATATAATTTTGGTATTGACAAAAAGAAGGAAGTGATCGAAAACATGATTGATAAGAAATTCTTCAACACCAAACTATTTAAAACTGATAATTACTCCTATGCAGATGTATCGCTGTTTTGGTTTAAACAATACATGCCTGACAGGTAATACTGTTCATTGAAAGCAGGCACTTTCCCGTTTCAGTCAATTGTCTTATAACCTCAGAATCTGATTATTACATCAAAATAAATTGGTGACCTGATTTCAATTTTGCGAAGGCTGCATATTATAGTTTGTTAAAATGCGTCTTCGCTGCAGGGCATAGCTGAATATGTTTTCGGGAGAGGAGGATCTTAAGGGATAAGATACAATCATAAATTTTTCAATACTTTTATAGTATGAAGTATTCCATTGGCTTTATCATATAATAATAAAAGACAGCTACTTAGTTATGTTTGAAACACAAAGATTAATAATAAAGCCGTTATCTTTTGACGAATTAAAGAAACACCTGGAATCACCTTGCGATTTAGCTGACGACCTGGGATTAATACCGTCGCAATCATTGTTAGATAAAGAGGCCAGAGAGGCGATCCAAAATGACTTATTGCCCGGTTTAAAAGATCCGGATAAAGATTTGTCTTTTTATACAATGTGGCTCGTGATAGAGAAAAACAAAAATGCCATTATTGGAGGGATTTGTTTCCATGGGGAGGCTGATGAAAAAGGAGAAGTTGAAATCGGATATGGAATTGATGCCGATTACAGGAATCAAGGCTATATGACCGAGACAATTGACGGAATAATCAAATGGATCCGAAACAATAAGAAAGTCAGGATAATAAGAGCAGAAACCGATGCCACTAATATTTCATCAGTAAGAGTACTTGAGAAAAACGGATTTGAATTATTTCAACAGATTAATAATATGATGATATTGAAACTTGAAATGAATAAAGCGACAATTGACAAAAACAAAGTTTTAAAACAGTTCCGGACTATTCCGGGCGTAGGCATAGCCTGTTCGCTTGACTTCTGGAATATAGGACTAAGAAGTATCTCAGATCTTGAAGGACAGAATCCGAGAATCTTATTCGACAGGCTGAACACAATAACCGGGATGACCCATGACATTTGTATGTTATATACCTTTCGTTGCGCGGTTTACTATGCCACAGAAAAAGATTACGACAGGGAAAAACTGAAATGGTGGTACTGGAAAGATAAAGCCTATAACGAATGATCTTCAATGCCTTTATTTGAAAATCAATCCCTTCTGCAGCCAAATGAGTATGTCGCGCTGATACAAGAGAGGGGAAGACATTGCCTTGCCGTGAAAAGACAGAAAAGATACATAAGGTTACAGCCTAATAGAATATTTTATAGCTTTACAAAATAATAAACTGTAATCCTTAAAAAAGTTATGACTCTTTCTCCCCCGAGGTTAAATAGTAAAACAGGATTATTTATTTTTCTTTTGTTTGCTCCTGGACTCATTTTCTGCCAACAACTTAATTGCAGAGTATTATCTAGTGAGACCAAATCAGGGATTGCTTTTGTGAATGTTGGAATAATTGGCAAGAATGTAGGAACAGTAACGGACCCGGCAGGTAATTTTTCGATTGAACTTGACAATATTTACAATAATGATTCTATACGATTTTCTATGATCGGATTTGAATCTAAATCATTTCTTGTTAGCTACTTCAAAGAGAATTCAATAAAAACCATCTATCTTGACCCAAAATCATATTTTTTAACAGAAGTTAAAGTGTTCTTTCATAGAACTAAAGAAATAACATTAGGTACTCCGGTTATTTCCGATGCACTTAAATCGGGTTTTGAAAATAATAATTTAGGTTCCGAATTGGGAATAAAGGTTGATACAAAAGGACAGGTGAAATTAGAAGATATAAATCTTAATGTGGCCACTTGTACCTATGATTCAGTTACTTATAGACTAAATATCTACAAAATAATAGATAAAGAAGAATATAAAAATATTTTAACTGAACCAATTTATATCTCCTTTTCAAAAGACAAAATCGATAAGGTTATAACTTTCGATCTTAGGAAATACTCAATATTAATCGAGGGAGAAGTTTTAATAACATTGGAGCTATACAAAGATTTAGGTGAGGGTAGATTATTGTTTTACACCCAGTATTTTACCGGTTATACATATCATAAAAAAACGAGTCAGGGGAATTGGATGAAAGCACCCGGATTAGTCGGAATGTATCTTCATGGTCAATTAATAAAAGGGGCCCTGCATAACTCTAAGAAAATCTAGTATTCTGACTGCTAAAAACCCTAAGTGAACTTTCATAATAATCTTCGTGTTTCTTTGTAGTAAGAATATTCAAAAATGGACGAATTTATATTAATCTTCAGACACGAAGATGGCCTCAAGGTAGCCTCACCGGAACAAATACAAGTCTGGATGCAACAAACAAGAGAATGGATGGGTGGAATTGCTGCCCGGAATAAACTGTCAGTCGGAAATAGCGTGGAAGTCCGTAAAATAGCGAATCATTGAATTATGGAATTCAACCATTCTCATACTCAAAATGTCAAATTAAGTAGTGCCTTTAAGATTGGTATTACAATAAATATTATATTCATCGTTGCGGAAGCCCTGGCTGGCTATATTTCTAACTCCATGGCTTTAATGGCTGATGCAGGTCACAACCTCAGCGATGTTCTGGCTCTCGTATTTTCATGGATCGCAGTTATTATATCCCAAAGACAACCAACTCTGAAATTTACCTACGGATTTCGTCGTTCCACAATACTTATTGCTTTGCTTAATACAATACTCTTACTCTTAGCAGTCAGTTTTATTATCTTCGAAACTGTTCAAAGACTTCATAAGCCAATGCAGATAAATGCTAACAGTGTTATGATTGTGGCAGCTGTTGGTATTGGGGTAAACGCATTTACTGCATGGCTATTTATGAAGGGAAAAAAGAACGATCTTAATATCCGGAGTGCTTTTGTTCATTTCATGGCCGACGCCCTGGTATCCCTTGGAGTAGTGATAGCAGGAATAATTATGACGTTCACAGGTATCCAATGGATTGATTCACTGGTCTCTTTCGCAATTATTGCGGTTATTCTATACAGTTCGTATAAACTGTTAATAGATTCTGTTAATCTTGCTCTGGATGCCGTTCCCGATAATATTAAGATCGACCATGTTCTTGAGTATTTTGCCAATCTTCCGGAGGTGACAGGCGTTCATGATTTGCATATCTGGTCTCTGGGAACTACTGATGCTGCCCTGACAGTGCATCTTACAACCTCTGTCCAGACGAACGTAAGTTTTATTAGTTCAATTCAGCATTCCCTTAATGAGCAATTTAATATAGAGCATTCAACCATTCAGGTGGAATTTGGGGGAATGGAAGATTGTGGTAATAAATTTTAGTATCCATAGCCATTTCTAAACAAACCTCTTTTTAAAATTGTTAATCAGGCATAATATGAAATTAAATTTTCTCCCTCTCCTGCTTTTTCTGCCTTCATTTGTCATGGCCCAGGAGCCTGACAGTAGTTCCGCAATCTTTAATATGAGAGAAGCGGAACGGCATTTTGCACAGGCATCTCTAATAATTGGACGCAATGCAGCATTTGCGGAATATTTTACAGATTCTTCCGCTATATTCACAGATAAATGGCTGACCAACGGGAAACAGTTTTTTAAAGATCTGAAAGCCTCCCCTGTTGTACTGAAGTGGGAACCCGAGTTTATGGATATTTCCGCCAGTTGTGATTTCGGGATCAGCACAGGACCATGGGAAACACAGGAGTACCGTCCGAACACTGCTCCTATTGCAACGGGATACTTCCTCACTGTTTGGAAGAAACAAAAAGACGGAGAATGGAAAGTAATTCTGGACGGTGGTTCAACAACTCCTGCAATAAGTGGTTCCAAACACAATTTTTCATTCCCTCCCGGAGCTGACAAACCTGTATCGAACCCGCCTGAAATAAATGTAGAATTATCATGTAAAGAATTAATGGACAGGGAGGAACAAATTCTCGAGGAATGGGAAAGGAGTCCGCTCCCATCCTCTTACACCGAATTTCTTTCACCAAATGTAAGGATTCAATTCAATGGACATCTTCCGACCACAAATGCTGATACAATAAATTCCCTGATCGCCCATTTCGACAAAAACCTCACATGGAAGTCATCCGGCTCAGGGGCGGCAACTTCAGGTGATATGGGATTCACATACGGGCTACTGGAAATTCCCGGCAAACCTGAAGTAATCAAAGGACATTATGTAAGGATCTGGAAGAAACAACCGGGAGCCGACTGGAAAATTGTACTGGAGATGATGAATTTGAATTAGTTTTTCAAGTTTTTGAAGTTTCCCATTAGGTCTCAAAAGTACCGATCAAAAGGTGAAAGGAATTCACCCAAAATGTTTGCTGAAAATCTGTTTTGATGCCGAACATATTGATATCATATTTTGTTTTTCCTCTATATATGGGTTGATCTTATAAATTGAATTAATATTTCGGTGCTCTGCACCTGTTATTTGGTTTAACAAATACGTTTCTACAAATATTGCGCAGCTCTGCTGCTTTGAATATATAATAGTTGGCATGCCAGGTTATTACTATTTCTGGCTGGTATTTGCAGAACAGCTGCATTAAATTAGTCATAAAGGTGCGTAGCACCGTAATATTTGTAGGTAAAGGTTTATACCAGAAGTTGAAGGTGCAGCGCACCGTAATATTTGCATTAAAAGATAGGATTAAAAATAATAAAACCCGGATTTTTCATTATAACAATATATTTCTGTTTAAACTTAGGGAAGAAACACCTAAAAATATTAAAAAATATAAATCATGAAAAAAGTTACACCTTTTCTGATGTTCGATAACAATGCTGAAGAAGCAATGGAATTTTATGTCTCAATTTTCAAAAATTCAAAAATTATCGACAACGGAACATTCGAAATTGATGGTCAGCAATTACTCGTTTTCAATGGTGGTCCGTATTTCAAATTCTCCGAGGGAATATCACTTTTCATAAATTGCGATACACAGCAGGAAGTTGATGAGCTTTGGGAAAAGCTTTCAGTGGGCGGGGGGAAAAGCCAGTGTGGCTGGGTTAAAGACAAATTTGGTGTTTCATGGCAAGTTGTCCCTTCCGTTCTTAGAAAGATGCTGAATGATCCTGATCCGGTAAAATCGAAAAGGGTTATGGATGTAATGCTCAAGATGAATAAAATCATTATAAAGGATCTTGAAAAAGCATATAATCAAAAATAAAAACCATGCGTCTAGCCTCTAAAGATATAGATGAATATATCGGACTGCAGTCTGAAAATAAAAAAGGCATTTTGTCCGAAATACGACAGACAATTAAAAAGGCAGTTCCTGAAGCTGAAGAACTCATCAGCTATCAGATGCCTGCTTTCCGGTTTCATGGAATGTTGGTCTGGTATGCATCCTTCAAAAATCATTATTCAATCTTTATACGCCATCATATATTGAGCGTTTTTAAAGACGAGTTGATACCTTTCGGGTTATCAAAATCGAAATCGGCAATAAAAATCCCCTTAAACGAACCGGTGCCCATCCAACTCCTTACAAAAATTGTAAAATATGGTGCAAAAGTAAACCTGGAAAATGCACAATTAAAAACCAAAGGGGGAAAATAATTCTCTCTTTTATTTATCTTTGACTGCATGACAGCTATTAAACGCCTGGCCGGCCAGACTGCCATTTATGGTATTCCAAGTGTTCTGGGCCGAATTCTTGGTTATCTGCTGGTTCCTCTGTACACCCGTGTATTCCTTCCCGGAGAATATGGTACGGTTAATGTATTCTATTCTTACGCTTCCTTACTTATGGTTATCCTTACTTATGGGATGGAAACTGCTTTCTTCCGGTTCAACGAACATGAGCAGGATCGTGAGAAAGTGTTCAGCACAGGAATGATTTCACTTATCATTTCATCTCTCCTTTTCCTGCTGATGGTTTCATTCTCCGCCGGAAATGTGGCTCGGTGGATCGAGTATCCTGATCACAGAGAATATGTCATCTGGTTTGCATGGATCCTTGCCCTGGATGCAATTTCAGCTATACCTTTTGCTTATCTCCGTGCTCAAAACAGACCGTCCCGTTTTGCATGGATTAAAATGACCAATATCTCTGTCAATATTGTACTTAACCTCTTCTTCCTGCTTTTATGTCCCTTCATCTTAAAACATTATTCAGAAACTCTTCCCGGAAGATTTATTTCATTAATCTATCGGCCGCACTGGGGAATTGAATATATTTTTATTTCAAATCTGATAACCAGCAGCCTGACCCTTGTCATGCTTTTACCTCAGATTTCTGTTGTCCGGTGGAAGATACACCCTGATTTATGGAAAAGAATGCTGCTTTATGCATTCCCCCTGCTTTTTGCAGGTATGGCCGGAATTGTAAATGAAACATTTGACCGGCTTTTACTTCGCTATTTATTACCGAAAGACATTGCCTCCTATCAGGTCGGTATTTATGCTGCATGTTATAAGATCTCCATCCTTATGACAATATTTATCCAGGCTTATAAGTATGCTGCAGAACCTTTCTTCTTTGCCCAGGCAAAGGAAAAAGATGCCAGGGAGGTTTATGCGAGGATTATGGATTATTTCATAATAACTGTTTCCCTGATCTTCCTTGTCACCATGCTTTTTCTTGATGATTTTATTATGCCTGTTCTTGTTGGGAAAAAGTATTGGGAAGGAAAGGGAGTCATACCTGTTTTAATGATGGCAAACCTTTTTCTGGGAGTCTATTATAATCTTTCGATCTGGTATAAGCTAACTGCCAAAACCTCATGGGGGGCATGGCTTTCCCTGGTCGGCGCTGTTATTACACTTGTGCTGAACTTTTGGTGGATACCGCTAAGTTCTGATCATCTTATCTACGGATATTATGGCTCAGCCTGGGCAACTTTCATTTGCTACGGGTCTATGATGATCCTCTCCTACCTGATCGGTCAAAAATATTTCCCTGTAAAATATAACCTCTTAAAATTTGCCGGTTACCTTGGGCTTTCAGTTCTCCTGTATGCAATCAGTTCCGTTATCAAACCTGAATTGTCAGTACTTCGGATAGGGTTTCATACAATCCTCCTTCTGATCTTTCTCGGGATTGTATATCTGGTTGAAAAGCCCACAATTTCAATTGTCAGGAACAGATAAATTCATAATAAAATCAGAAAATGACAACTACTAAAGTAATACATAAAGAAGAGCATCTGAGAAGTTCAGATTTCATAACAGACATTGTCATCGGAATGTCTGATGGATTGACAGTCCCATTCGCGCTGGCTGCAGGTTTAAGCGGAGCGGTTCAGCACAATTCAATTGTTATCACAGCGGGCATTGCAGAAATTGTTGCCGGGAGCATTGCAATGGGTTTAGGCGGCTATCTGGCAGGTAAAACCGAGCAGGAACATTATGAATCTGAACTGAAAAGAGAATATGATGAAGTGGAGGATATTCCTGAAGAAGAAAAGAAAGAGGTAAAGGTTGTTTTTGCATATTACGGGCTTAATGAATCAACTCAAAATACAATTGCAGATGAACTGGCAAAGGACAAAGATAAATGGGTTGATTTTATGATGAAATACGAATTAGGTCTGGAAAAACCGAATGTGAACAGGGCAAGGAATAGTGCAGCTACAATAGGCATTTCATATATAATTGGTGGTTTAATTCCCTTAACAGCATACTTTTTTACCCAGACTCCGTTGCAGGGATTAAAGATATCAGCTTTATTGACTGTGATATGTTTGTTTCTTTTTGGCTATTTTAAAAGTAAGGTAACAGGGCAACCACTGTTTAAAGGAGCTTTAAAGGTCACTATGATTGGCATAACTGCTGCTGCCGCTGCATTTTTGGTTGCGAAGGCTTTTAACAACCTGTTTTAACTGAAACTCTTACATTTCCAATTTATAAATTGAAAAAATGAAAAGCTTTATATCCAATAATGAAATAAAAAGCGGGGAAGAGGTAAAAGCCCATTATGTGCGTGAAAGTATTTTCAATCTCATAAAATCAGAATATTCGGGTTTTAATGAAGATTGTTACATTTCATTGGACGAATTAAATCATTACAGAAGGCAGTATCTTTCCTCACTTATAACACAGGAAACCGGTGAAATAGATGCTCTTGATAAAGACGTTATGGAGGCTATCAGGAATAATTCTGTGCTCTCAGAGAATATAGAAGAAGCCATTGAAGAGAATTTTACCCTTGGTCAAAGACTGGCTGACAAGATTGCAACATTCGGAGGAAGCTGGACTTTCATCATAATCTTCTTTGTATTTATACTTGCCTGGATGGGGATTAATATATGGATTTTGGTAACAAAATCGTTTGATCCTTTTCCATTTATTCTTTTAAACCTGATACTTTCATGCCTGGCAGCAATTCAAGCCCCCATAATCATGATGAGCCAGAACAGAAAAGAACAAAAGGACAGATTACGGGGTGAAAATGATTATAAAATCAATCTTAAAGCTGAGATTGAGATTAAACTATTGGGTGAAAAAATTGATCACATGATTGTCCACCAGAATAAAAAACTACTTGAAATACAAGAGATTCAGACTGACTACCTGGAAGATCTGATGAATGAGATAAAAGGAAAAGAAAAATGAAAATAAGATTATCTGTAATTGCCCTGGCGGCATTAACCGGTAATATTTTATACGGTCAAACAGGAACATCAGATTCTGTAAAAACAATCAGATTGGATGAGGTTTTGGTCTCTGCAAACAGGCTGCCAATTCTGTTAAAAAATAACCCCGGTGCAATTTCGTTAGTTACCCCGGAAATACTTTCCCTTATGCCCAAATCAATTGGTGCAGAAGAGGCTTTGCGACTGACCCCCGGAGTGCGAATAGATAACCAGCATGATGGAGAAAGGGTTCATGTTTCAATACGTGGACAGGGTATTTTAACAGAACGTGGGTTGAGGGGAATAGGAGTATTGATCGACGGAATTCCTGTAAATGACCCTTCGGGTTTTGCCCCTGACCTGTATGATGTCGATTGGGGCACTGTGAATAAAATTGAAGTTCTAAGAGGACCCTCTGCCAGTTTGTATGGAGGAGGAGGCGCCGCAGGCGTCATAAACATTTCTACTAATGACGGTGGGCCCAAATCAATCGGAGGCGAACTAAATCAGACTATAGGCTCAAATGGTTTCACAAAATCATTGATACAATTCGACGGGTCGCGGCAGGATATTGATTACCGTATGAGTTATTCAAGAACAGATGGGGATGGATATCGCGACCATCAGGCTTTCTGGGGTAATAAACTATATGAGAAAATCAATTTCAAACCTGGCAAAAAACTGTCTGTAACTCAGATTATATCACATACCGATTATTTTCAACAGAATCCGGAAGGATTAAATATCGGACAATTTGATAATCTCCGCCAGGCAAATCCCGATGCCAATCCTTTCAATGAGTACCAGAAGACTAATCGGACCACAATTGGTTTTCATGGGAAATACAAATTCAATGAATTACAGGATATAGAAGTCACTTCATATTTCCGCTCCTGGACTTACAAAGAAACCAGCAATAAAAGTGCAGAATACAGGAATATTACAAATCCAGGAGCAAGTGTTCAATATAATTTGCATCTGAATGGCACTAAAATAAAAAATGACATCAGCATTGGTGCTGATCTGAAGTGGCAGAATATTGACCTGTACAAATTGCAAAGTGCAAGCAATCCCCAGAGAAAAGAGAGTATTGACGAGACCAATATAGAAACTGATTCATTGCTTGCAAATCAGATAATTTCCCAGAGAAGCATTGGTGTCTTTGCTTTGTATAAAATGGGCATTGGAAAGTTTAATCTGGTTGGGAGTATTCGCTATGATGCTATGAAAAATGAATTGACAAACAAAATGTTAGCCTCAGATACTGCCAAAACTGCAAAGAATTTTAAAAATGTTTCCGCACGTATCGGGGCAAGTTATTCTATAAATAATGCTGCAAACGTTTTTATTGACTGGAGCCAGGGCTTTTTGCCTCCTTCTACCGAAGAGTTAGCCAGCAATCCGGTAGGTTACAGCGGCTTCAACACTCACCTGGTTCCGGCTACTTCCAGTTGCAGCGAAATAGGAATCCGTGGTTTTTACAATGAAAAATTGTCTTATGAAATTACCGGATTTATAATGAATACCGAAAATGATTTTTTCCGTTTCAAACAAACCGGCAGAGGGAACCAGGAAGTATTCTACGGAAATGCAGGAAACAGCAGACGTTTTGGAATCGAAACGTTTATTTCTTACCAGATACTTAAAAGTTTTAGTTTCCAGGTTGCTTATACTTATGCAGACTATAAGTATGTTTCTTCTGTGATTGATCCTGTTTATGCCGATCCGGCCTATGTTCTGACATCCCCGCCTGCAGCCGGCCAATATTTGCCTAATTCGCCAAAACATCAGCTTTATTCTGAAGTTATTTACTCAATTAACAAAAGATTTAAAGTAAGCCTGGCAACAGAATACCAGTCAAAGTGGGCTATTTATACAGATCCGAAAGCTTATAATGGTGAGATGGACCCGGCAATCTATCAAAACTGGCAGGACGGATTTAATTTATTCCATGCCCGGGTCTCATACAATCTGAATATCGGAAAAGTGAAAGGGGAATGCAGTATTTTTATTCGTAATATTACAGGAGCAAAATATATGGCATTCACGGAACCTGATCCCGATGGAAATGCTTATCATCCAGGGCCTGTAAGAGAATTCTTCGGAAATATTAAGATAAGATTCTAAGTTGCGAAACCATAAAGAATAGCTCCGGAAGAGAAAAAATCATGCCCTGTGCTATATAATTAAATTCAAATAATAATAAATAATATGAAACAAGTAAACCTGAAACATCTTTCCCTGACTATCATTCTTGGACTATTGACTTTCCTTTCAGGAAGAGGACAAGCCGGTGTAGTCAGTTATGACTTGTATGGTTTGTCAGAAAATAACAAACTTGAAATTTTCAACAGAAAAGTGAGCTCTTTCGCGGAAAAAGACAAAAAAGGTATCAGCTTTTCAAAAAAAGAAAATGACGGAGTTGCCTGGATAACAGATCTGGCATTTTCAAATGGAGTCATTGAACTCGACATAAGAGGAAAAGATGAGTATCAACAGAGTTTTGTCGGGATAGCTTTTCATGGAGTTGATAACAATACACTCGATGCTGTTTATTTTCGCCCTTTTAACTTTCAATCAACCGACTCAGTCCGTAAAATTCATGCAGTTCAGTATATTTCGCAACCCGACTATCCGTGGCAGGTTCTCAGAGAGAAATTCAATGGTAAATATGAGAAAGCCATAAGTCATGCCCCAGGCGGAAACGAATGGTTTCATGCAAAAATAGTAATAAAATATCCGATAGTGAAAGTTTACGTGAATGGTAACCAGGAACCCAGTTTAAGTGTGGAGCAACTGAATAAGAGAACCTCCGGAAAAATTGGTTTATGGGTAGGAAACAATTCTGACGGAGATTTTGCCAATTTGATAATCCTTAAACAAGATCAGTAAATGATACCCTGTGCTGGTTAATGAATTTCAATGATAGACCTCACATTAATCAAAGAATAAACCTTATTTTTAAATTCAATCCCAGATTAAAAAATATGTGCCATGATTAAAAACCACATTATTCCTTCTATCGTAGTATTATTGATAGTTATCACCGGACCAGACTTATTTGCACAGGCTAATCAGAAATCAGATTCGAACGTGCTGAAAAGTAACCCAATTCCCCTTTCAGACTTTAAAAACATTGATGTTGGCAACCCGTCAATTAAAGGAACAGTCAAAATTTCAGATAATGGTTTTGATATGACAGCCGGAGGTGTTGACATATGGGGAGTAAAAGATGAATTCAATTTTGTATATGTTGAACGTACTGGCAATTTTGATCTGGTATCGCGTATAGAAAGTCTTACAGCCGCTAATCAATATACAAAAGCTGGAATAATGGCGCGTGAAGATCTCACTCCGGGCTCCAGACATATTTATTTCCAGGTGTTCCCTGATAATAGCCCAAGAAATAAGAATAACGGCGGATATGAATTTCAATATCGCATTGTAAAAGATAGTTCTATGAAAGCTATCTATCCTAAAAGTTCTGAGGGTGCTCCTGAATTCCCGGTTGCCTTCCCCAATACGTGGATCAGATTGCAACGTGTCAGAAATGAGTTTACAGGCTACTATAGCTCTGATGGAAGAACCTGGAAAGTATTTACAACTTATGCCCTTGAGCTGCCATCAAAAATCTATCTGGGATTGGCTCTTACTTCTCATAATCCGAACAATCCCACATCTGCAAAGTTCAGGAATATAGGTGAGCTTAAACATTAGAATCTAAGCTGAATTAACAATGGTTATTGATCATATTGCGATTTGGACCAAACAACTGGAGAGATTGAAGGATTATTATGTTAAATACTTCAACGGTCGTGCAAATGAAAAATACCTGAATAAAGAGAAACATTTCGAAAGTTACTTCGTGGCATTTGATTCAGGAGCAAGGCTTGAATTAATGAAGATGCCGGGAATTCCTGGCAACCTCAACGATCCCGTCGGGAAACAGTATCAGGGAATTATCCATATATGCTTCGGGATGGAAAACATGGATATGGTCAATTCAAAATTTAATGAATTAACCAGAGAAGGATACGAAATATTAAGCGGACCCAGGAAAACCGGAGACGGGTACTATGAATTTGAAACTCTTGATCCGGATAACAACAGGATTGAAGTATCTGCCATTTTTGTTGAATAGATAAGGATGAGAGCATGATAAGAGAAATGCAACAAGCCGATAGTTTCAGAGTGCTTGAAATATACAGGATGGGCTTCGAAACAAGGAATGCAAAATTTGGATTCAGGATTATTGGTAAAAGGGAAAGAATTGCCCGTCTTGATGGAAAATGGAGGGATACTATTCTTCTGGAAAGACGAAGCTCTAAGTTTGTTTAGGTACTTTGTAAACCTAGTTTTGCCACGAATGTGGCAATATATGAATAACCCCCGGTGAAGCAACCGGGGGTGACTTACTCACCTCTAGTCGAAAGCCCTGAAAGGGCATAATATTATAATATTCAGCTCCTTCAGAGCTGTTAATTGCTCACAGGTTTATGGGGCTGTCTCAAAAGTCCTGTTTCCCCACTTTTTTTCATCATAACCCTTCACCCATCCCCTTCCCTTAAACAATAAGGGAAGGGATGCAATACGTTTAATCACAATGATTTGTGCCCTCCACTTATTTGTTTAAGGGGAGGGTTAGGGAGGGGTTCAAAAAACAACAAATTGACCTTTTGAGACAGCCTCTATTCGTATCTGGCTCTTTCAGAGCCTCGTTTAAGGCTGAATTTTTGCTATTAAACAACTTATTTTTAAGATATTTCGTTACGATGAAAACGTCCAAATATGTCATTAAGAGTTCAATTATTTTGTATTTTTATCTCTTAATGAAAGAAATAGCAGCGATTATACTTGAAAATGACAATGGAGAGTTTTTACTTTATCTGCGCGATAACAAGCCGGATATCCCCTTCCCCAACCACTGGGATCTGATCGGTGGTCATGTAGAAGAAGGAGAAACGCCCGAACAGGCACTTGTCCGGGAAGTTAAAGAGGAATTAGATATCGATTTGAAGGATTATTCTTTCTATAAAAAGTATGAATGTCTGACCGGAGATGCTTACGAAAACATTAAATATATTTATTCCGGAAAAATAAATTTGCCCATAGAAGAAGTCACTCTCCTGGAAGGAGTTCGTCCGCAATACTTTTCAAGAGAAGAGATTCCCAATGTAAAATTTGCCAATATTCTAAAATCAATTGTGATGGAATATATTTCTGATAGTAATTAAAACAGGAAATGGATAAAACGGAAATAAATCGATTTTATGGATCGCGACGATCAACAGATGGTAAACTGGTATCATGACATAATTAAGTGCGCGGCGGAGAATCATCTTATGGTTGATTTTCATGGCGCTTATAAACCCGATGGGAGAATGCGGAATGAAGAATTGCAACAGGATATACTTTGTCGAAAACCTGGCTTCTGCATTTAATAAATTGACATGAAAAAGCTGTACAAAATAGTTCCGGGAATAATGCTTATTATTTATACTTTTCATCTTTGGGCTTTAATGACAAAAAACCTTTTGGCATTGGAGATTCAACTGTAATCAACTTACCGGTCACAGGATGTGGAAATGAGATCGAACAGGCATGCAACCTGATGCGACGAATAAAATCTGTCGAAGCGCCATATTTGCGATCACCAACAATCGGACAACCAATATCAGAGAGATGCACTCTTATCTGGTTTTTTCTGCCGGTCTCGGTTTTTACATCCAGAAGGGTATAATTATCCAAAGTTCTGATAGTTTTATAATTTGTTATGGCATATTTTGCACCAGGCTTTTCATTCACCGAATGCATTTTCATTGCATTGTCTTCAATCAGCCAGCTTTTTATTGTTCCTTCAGGATTTTCAGGAATGCCTTCAACTAAAGCAAAATAGTGCTTTTCCGTTTCATCCCATTTGTCTTTTATGGCATCCATCGCAGTTTCAGATTTTGACAGAACCAGTACACCGGATACCTCTTTATCAAGACGGTGAATTACGTATGTCCTGATTTTTCCTTTGCTCATGTCTTTTAAAAACTCCGAGATGATCCGTTGAACGTTAGTGCTGCCATCGATACTTGATGTCGCGATACCCGCAGGTTTGTCTATCACAATCACATGCTCATCTTCATATAAAACAGGAAAAGGCAGGTTTGCTTTTGTAATGATTCCTGTCCGTAAACTGCAATCTACAGTATCACCCTGTTTCAGTTGAAAAGAATGCAATGTGACGGATTTATTGTTTACCCGGACAGTTCCATTTTGCAACATTTTCTTTATTCTGGTCCTTGGAGAATCAGAATACTGTTCAATCAGATATTCGAGAAGCGTCTGTGATTTATTTATGGTTGTTTTCAAGTAGTTGCGTGTTTATTGTTTAGCGGTCGAATATATGAAATATTCCATTTTAAAACTTAATTCTAATTCACATTCTGCAACAAAGAGTATCATTACTTGTTGTTTCAGACAGGCCGGCTTATCTCAAACGAAAAATTAGTATTACAAAGACTTGAAAGACACAAAAAAATAGTATCTTTTGATTTCAATATAGAATTATAAGCTTTAATGAATGATGCGATGAAAATAAATGCAATTATAACAGGAGCTACCGGAATGGTTGGTGAAGGTGTTCTCATGGAATCCCTTCTTAATCCGGATGCAATCGCAATGATTAATTCAGTAACTTACGGTTATGAGAAACAAGTCCTTGAAGTAGAAGATATTATCAGATTTTCAAAAAAACAATGACTTAATTGTACACATATATACATGAAGTAACCCTATAAAAACATTTCATTATGAACACATTATCTCCATCACTAAAACCTTCCTTCTGGTCTGGTATAGTCCTGGGAACAAAAAAGGTTTTAAAATGGTTACTGGTTCTGGTTGTTATTATTGGAAGCGTCTTGATCTACTGGAAGTATTTCTATACTTACAGTGAAGGTTATCGTGCAGGATTATTGCAAAAATTTTCTCATAAGGGTGTTTTCTTCAAGACCTATGAAGGAGAATTAATATTAAGCAGTGTGTCGAGCAACAGAGATGTAGCCCTTGCATCAGAGAAATTTCTTTTTACCGTAACCAACAAGTCGCTTATGAGACAATTTGATACTCTCCAGGGGCAGTCGGTCATTATACATTACCGGCAGAAAAATGCACCCGTATTCTGGCGCGGCGATTCACCTTATCTTGTAGACAGTGTAAAAATCCGAAGGTAATAGCTATTTCATTAATTTTTTAAGTATCCCAAACACTCCCCGTATAAATGTGGCGCTGGTCAAGACCTTTATAATTTCATCCTGAAGAGTTTTGCTGCTTCTTCCATAACTCGAATGAGAAGGAGTTCTTGGCTGACTTATTCACAAACTATATTAAGAACCCCCAAAATGTTGTAGTAAACTGGGAAACACTATTAGCATTTAAAATGAATAAATTCCTTTCTGCAAGTATCAATACCCAACTTGTATATGATGATAAGATAAAGGTTCCGGTAATCAGAAATGGAGAAGCAAAATCTATTGGATCTTTAATACAGTTTAAAGAAATAC
>Ga0182027_10006063_pt1 | contig 18215 bp, 13 predicted proteins | sample 712E1DmetaG_FD_121300 | JGI IMG/M metagenome (GOLD analysis project Ga0182027, IMG submission 121300) | Permafrost microbial communities from Stordalen Mire, Sweden - 712E1D metaG (Illumina Assembly) | ecosystem: Environmental > Terrestrial > Soil > Wetlands > Permafrost | place: Sweden... | reverse complement strand
CGTGATAGTGAGATCGACTGATGTTAGAAGAACTTTTGAAGAGGATCTTGGGGACCTTAATTTCTCCTCTGGTCGAGTGGTCTACGTTAAATTCAGATTCACTTTAGAAACTGATGGAGGGCCTGAAACCGCTGTATTTGTTATAAACCCTCCCGCGGTTTCGGATTTAACCAAAATTAGTCACCGCGACATTATCGCGGAATACTTGCAGAAAAACGGAGTTTTACGAGTATGATCGAGTGGATTTTACGGCAACTTGAGAGACAACCGAGCACACTTTTCTACGAGAAGGAATTGCGGGAAAAGAGCGTTAGCGAGTTTGAAGAATTGAAAGCAAGAAAACTGCTGACATGCATTCAGCCGGATAGCGTGTGTGAACAATTTGGAGTGAAGGATATCGATGCTTAGAATTATTGCTAGTGATAAAAAGGAGCAGCAGAAAATTCTCATCGTATTAGCCAAATTAGGTAGTACCCCAAGGGCAATAGCCAAAATGACTGTGATCATAGCGGGCTGAACGCTAATTCAGAGGTTTGCCCTTTTTTAAAGAAATGAGCCACTCTCGTATTGTAACCGTGGTCGTTTCCATCTCAGCCTAATAATTATCTAATCGCCAATTAAATCGGTGCGCGTTTCATAAGTGCCACGAGATCATAAAATGTTCACCGATTTCATATTGGTAAGTCAGGTCCTTCGTGCCAGTATCCTCAGTTTCAATCCGTTTACAGCAATCCCCTTTCAGTCAATAGTCATTCTGTAGAGGTATCGTTGGTGTCATCGATTACTTGAACATTTGAGCAGAGCTTCAATTAAAAAAGGTTGACTGCTGAGTGGGATAATTGAATAAAGGTCGTAAATTGGTGAGGAGAAAAAAGACGCCAGAAATAATAGGTGTAATTCTTGCAAGCATGATAGGTTACAATATTGCTCTTTCACTAACAGGCTTCGAGGGAGCATGGCTGACAGGTTTAGTGATAGCCTGGGACATTGCTTTCGAATACATTGTGGTACATGAAATGGCCCACTTACTGGAGCCCAAACATAACAAGCGGTTTATTGTACTTATGGACCGATTTATGCCGAAGTGGCACTTCTATCGTGATCACCTGAATCAATTACCGGTCAGCCATGAGGACTGGGGTTATTAATTAAGTCATTGAAAATTTATAATGCCACCATGCATACAATGGAGGTTGGTCTCCAAGATAATAATTGTCATTGGCCCTTATGCATGTGGCTATGCCAATGGAATCGGTGCTTACACCGTATATAGGTCTATTCCATTTATTCTGATGCAATAGCCATAAATATTAGGTATTCCTTCCTTCATCTCGATGCCAACCGAGTAATCGGGTGGATAAATTCTTGGCTGAGTGTAGTAAACCCTCGAATTCGTATTCTTGCATGCATAAAGACACATCGCTAACGAGATTGGTTTTGGTCCGAACGGTGCAAGTAAAGCTTCTCGAACTCCATGGTCGGTGTCCGCGACAATATGATCAAATGACTCGGAAACGTCTCTTGCATGGACTACTTTCAAAATCGGTTTCATACCCTCAGGGAGAGCTTCTTGAATAGTTTGGACGAATTGCCAGTTACGCTTGATCGATTGCGAATGCCCTGGAAATGGCAGAAATATTTTCACTTTCGTGTTTCTAGACATGGACTCAAGCTCTTCCGGCAAACCCATGGTAATATGTCCTACACTCACAAAGAATTCTTGGATCGGTATATCATGACTTTGAGCTGCAAACGTGGGAAGGGGGCGCCATGGTTGAAAATCTTCTGCTATTTCGTCACTTCTATATTGGGCAGGGATGGTATAAGTGGCAATAATATTTGTTACTTGAGTATTTAAGAAAGTTTTTATTGCCAAGAAAAAGAATCTCTTTGGAAGAGCAGATATATCGATAATAACATTTCCAATTGAACTTTTGGAAAATTTGAGTGCCGCCGCTATAACAGTTTCAGGGGATTCAAAGAGCTCGTGTTGGCCTATATCATGAATTGAACCCCCTAATTGCAATAAGTCCTGAGTTCGATTTCTTATTAATTGGCTAATTACAATACTATATAGTGAATCAGCGTCTCTAATTTGTGCGAGATAGGTATTATTGAGAGAGTGCCTGTTATAAAGAGTATTCCTTACCGCAAGACAACGGTCTTCTGTCGAAAGACTCCCGAAAAGGTCCCACTTCGTAGTGCCGTATTGTTCCAATAGCCATTGTAATTGTCCCCAAGGTCGATATAAAGTGCCCATTTATTTTGGGTCCCAGTCCGTGAAAAGACCAAGTTGGGGTGATGAACTGTTTAACTCCTTGTTTAAGGAAGATTTAGAAGTTGTCGGCAAATTAAGTATCGACATAGCTTGATTCTCCGACTTGCCGATCCAAGTGAGAACATCGGTAACTCTCACATATTGCGGTTCCTTCACATGCGTCTCAGGGATATTAAAATACGGAGAATATATCGGATTCAAATACCATTTAGTTCTCGGTTTCCTATCATTCATCTTTGTAGTATGTGGCACTTCTATAAGTACGCCGTAGTCGACAGCCTGCTGTAATAAAACCCTCACTCGCTCGCTGGATGGCAAGTCCAATTCCTCATTGGTAATTGAGAAGCCATTAGCCCCAGGGTAAGACATATGCTGGTCTTCGAGTAATGAACGTCTGAACTCCTTGCCCAGTACGTCTACGAATCTCTTTCTTTCATGACCTCCCGGGGTCTCCGTTATTTTATCGTGCCAGTGAGTACTAGCTGAAAGTATACCGATGGATTGAGCCTCCTCAGGGATTCCATCCGAAATCGGGTTTATCTTTTCGTTCTGCTGTTTAGTTTTTTGAGCGCGTAAAAAACTATCCCAAATATGTTGGCAAAGGCTTACAAAAATCAGTATATTGTTGCCGCTCAAAGCCAATATTTGCGTTTCTCCTCCCCAAGTCATGCGCTGGCCACACCTTGCCGCGAGTTGCATTAATGCTTGCCGGATGCGTTCCTTCCTCCACCACGTTCTGTCCCATGGTAAAATTTGCCCAATCGGTACTGGTGCCGCAAATCTATTTACTCGACCTGCACCGCCGGTCTGTTGTGCCCAAGCAGCGGCCAGAGTAGCTGAAAGAGGGTCCATTTTAAACATTGCCTGAAGAAGTTCATCCCAAGCATCCGAGATGTCAGCTGGCAATCTCAGTGCTCGACGTATATCCGTAGTGTTCATGCAATACCTACGTGCTGTTTCTTTAGGAGCTGTGCCCATACCGAAGACTTTTCTCATTAACGTAGTGTGGCGATCTGTTATTGTGATGGTATCATACCCAACATAAGCTAAACGGCGTTCAAAGACATCCTCGGCAAAGACCGGTAGAACCCAGCTTCTCCTATTCTCTTGCCTTCTGAGAAGGTCATCTATGTCCTCGATACGGTAATCTCTTTCGAGTTCGAGTGTATTTCCCGCACCATAAACCCTGGTGTCGTTAGACCAAGCATAGGTTCTGACGCCAAGTTTATATGATATGGCAGGGTCTCTCGTACTCAAGGCCTTATTTATTACTCTGCGATATTCTTGTCCAAGACCACTTCTTATTTCTGAACTCTCAAGCAAGAACTCTAATTGATCTATTCTTACAAAAACTGGCGTTTCAGGTGATACCACACCTTGTTCTTTAAGACACACAGCGGTCTTAGATATTGGTTCCCCAATAGCCGTCTTGGTATTGCGAACACTAACAGGAATCTCTTCGATGTTGAATTGGTGAAATTTCCTGTATGATGATATCCTGTCGGTTATTTTCTCCTTCAGTTTTGCAAAACTTGTTATATCGTTTAAATATCCAAACCAACATTCTTCTTTGGCTAATGCTTGGGCGAAAGCATCTAGATATTTCGCATCGACCAAGTGGTCAAACACATCGGATGCACTATTAATTTTTTCTACCGAGTTCAACAAGTCTAAAACTATCCAATAATTCACGAAATCTGCAAAATAGAGTGGCGAGGCAAGATTGTCTTCTTCCCTAGTTGGTGCTGTACTTCTTTGCCCCAAGCTTACCGCATCGCTACGGGTCAAGTTAATGCCAGCTGATAGAAATCGTCGTAACGTGGCTGGGATAGGCGAAGTGGCATGAGCCCTGCTATAAGCAATAGAAATGTCAGGTTTAAGAAGATTGAGCAACATGCTTTTGCCACTGCCTTGCGTACCTCGCAGTACGACATTCCCTTTTTGAAAAAGTGAAAGAAAATGAGGGATAAGAACTGGGCTGAATAAATTCACAAAGTCTTCTGGTGAGGCGATCTCACCGATATACTGTTGCATGAAAGGATTAATGCTATTAGCCATCATATCCTCGGGGAACGGGGAAACAGCGGTTCCCAACGTCCATCTGCGTCATCATGGATCATTGACAGAGTGTTGTCTGGACAATTCGTATATGCGACGTATAATGCACCTGTATTGCGATAACCAAAAGCACCATACTGCCATGGGAATAAATGGCTAAGTTTATTGCAAAGGCCTCGAATTAGCTCGAATAACTCAGGCTCATTGGGTTCATGGTGATCGCCGACCAAGTCGGGTTTTGCGAGCGAAAGAACAGGCTCAAAAGTAAAAGTGCCATATATACGTTGGAGGTTTTTACCCAGAATAAGACCTCGAGGGCAAGTCACGAATGGTATAACCAGGGTTGGATAGTTTCCAGGCATTCGTGCAGCGAAATTCAGGGAATCTTCGATCTGATTTCCTGAACCAATAAAATCCTCCAAAAGCACAAGATATTTGAAGTTGTGAAAACGCATATATTCCTCGATGTGACCAACATCGGCAAATTGCTGGAGTGATCGCCAGTCAGGGCGAAGGTCAGCACCACGTAAATTGTTTACGTGGTAGAAATCGGAGATATGCATACTGTCGGTTATGGGACAGAACCACGTTTTCGTGATTCCATCTCTAAGTTGTTCTTGAAACGATGGACTTATGATCGACAATCCTTCTTGCTTAACTAACCAAGGCAAGAAGATCTCATTGAAAGCGGTTCGATGTAAAGATACCACTTCTTGACTGCTGATAAATAGAATCTCGGGGACCATACGAAGCATAATTCTTTGGTCTTCGTCAACGGGTGAAGAATTCAACCATTTCAAGAGCCGACCTTCAAAATTCTGGAAAGGCCCTATTGTTGGGTGATACTCGTTGTATGATTCAAAACGAGACTGAATTTGCTCAACTATTTCATCATAGTTCAGCCCTTCGGGGTCACCGAGCGTCCATTGATGGATATCACCCAACGAATTAATCATGCTGTTTAAGACTTTCCTTCAACATGAATTCTACTCTAAAGTAACCCTGCTATCAAGGTACCTATTGCCTTTGCCATAGGTGGAGGCACGGCATTCCCAATCATTTTAAATTGTTTGTTTTCAGGACCTTGAAAAATAAATGAGTCGGGAAATCCTTGTATTCTTGCGGCTTCACGAACAGTGAACCCACGTTGTTCTTCGGGGTGAAGGAAGTATTTTGGATCTCCGAACCTAGTATCGACAGTGGGCGAGGGCGCACTCCATGATAGACGCCGGTATTTTCCGTTAAACGTCTGAGTTAGGTCAATATCCATCCCCATATTTCTTAAATACCTTTTGCGAATAAGATTTCGTATGATAGAATTGGTTCCTGGGCCGAACTGCCTGAGCAGAAGGTCCCTAGGCACAGGGTCTGCGTCTCCAAAATCTCTAACACGATGGCTCCTCCGAAGACGCATGACTGTGGCTAGTAGGTCTCTTTCAATTGGACTAGTAACTCCGAAGACGCTTGGGATGTCCCAAGTATGAACTGAACGAGGACCTGCGCGCACATTGCTTAGCTTTTGACCTGGTCTGATGCTAAGGGCGATTTTCATAGAATCACTATTTTTGTCAAGAACTCTACATTGATGATTTGGTTTACCTTCAAGGTTGCCCAGAACATCTCGTAGGAATAATGGGTTAAGTTGGGGCAAATTAGGGATGAACCGGCGGTCTTTAAGCCAAGCTATCATGACGATTCGTTTTCTTTGCTGGGCAATACCCAGTGCGGTTCCGTTCAGGCGAAGGTCAAGAGTTTTATAGCCAGCATTCTTTAGAACTCCCCGAAGTTGTTCCCAGTAAATCTTGTGCTTTCCCGATATAACCCCCGTAACGTTCTCAGCTATAAATACTTTTGGGCGAATGCGAACGCCGATGTTAGCCGCCACGATTAGAAGTTCATTTCTAGGATCATCAAACCTACGTTTTCCAATAGTGGAAAACCCTTGACATGGTGGTCCTGCAATAACTATATCTGAATAATAGCTGGGAATAGCAACTGATGGAAGTTCGGAAAGATCACACACGGCTGCAGGAGATCTTAAGTTGCACCGATGAACTGAGACGGCCAGAGGGTCAATATCGTAAGCACCAATGCAAGTAAATCCAGCTTGGATAAACCCCAAGTCTAGCCCTCCGCAACCACAAAATAGACTCGTGAATGTTGCTGGTTGGGAGTTATCTGTTTCACACTTTTCCGTAAGCATTTAGTAAAGTATATCGCAATTAGAATCATAGAGTAAAGTGAATAATTGTATGCAACATTTTTATTTATATCAAACTATATTTGACCCCTACTCACAGCATATGTATCATATTCACTAAAGTGACACCACGCGATGGAATAAAGAATTGCGGAATAAAATAATGAATAGACGTAGAAATCTCTCAAAGTCCAAATACATCAACGGCCTCCAGTGCCTGAAGTTGTTGTGGGTGGCCACCAACGACCCAACCAGAATGCCGCCTTATAGTGCCGCCACTCAGCACGTTTTCGACCAGGGTCATCTAATCGGAGATCTGGCACATCAACTCTATCCCGATGGCATCAATCTGCACACCGAAAACATTACGGATAACCTGACGGAAACTAAGGCATCTCTGCGACTGCGTAGGCCGCTCTTTGAGGCAGGCTTCTCGGGTAATCGGCTCAACTGCCGGGTTGACATCCTTAACCCCTCTCTAGGTGAGTCTTGGGATATCGTAGAGGTTAAAAGCACCAACGATGTTAAAGAAGAACAGCTTTACGACGTGGCATTCCAGCGCCATTGCTGCCAACTGATCGGACTGAAGATTAACCGCTGCAGTATCATGCATCTTAACCGGGATTACATCAAGCAGGGAGACATCGACCCACAGCAGCTTTTCCTTACCGAAGACGTGACGGACAGGCTGGGAGAATATGCCAACGATCTTGAAGCGCGAATAACTGAGATGCTGGCAGTGATTGATTCGGGCGAATGCCCGGAAACGGTCATCGGCCGGCATTGCAACGACCCATACCCCTGCCTGCTGCAGGGGGAATGCTGGGCGCATCTGCCGGAACACCATATCATGACCCTATACTCCGGGAAGAAGATGGGTGAGGATCTCCTCGCGCGGGGTATCCTCAATATCTGCGATGTCCCTGAAGATGTAGACCTAAACAGCAAGCAGCAGATAAAAAAGCACTGTGTGGTCTGTGGGCAGCCGCACATAAACCAAGAAAAAATCCGGAGCTTCATGAAGAGCCTTAAGTACCCGCTCTACTTCATGGACTTCGAGACTTTCGCCACTGGTATTCCCATCTTTGATGGCACAAGTCCGTATCAAAACATACCGTTTCAGTTTTCGTTGCATGTTATTACCAAGCCCGGTGCCATGGTTGAACATTATTCTTACCTTGCGCAAGGGAAAGACGACCCACGCCCGGGTTTCCTATTCGACTTGAAGAAGTCCATAGGGCTCAAGGGCAGCATCCTGGTATACTACGAGGCATTCGAGAAGACCAGACTCAAAGAGCTGTCCAAGGTTTTCCCGGAATATCGAGCTCAAACAAGCCCTGCACGGGAACTACACCCGCTACGATGAATACAGCATTTTCAATCATGTCGACCTGAATCAGCTCGGCAACCCGTTAAAGTCGGTCCCTCAGCTCTGGTCGCTATACCTTCAACTTCAATCGTTATTCGCCAGCCTCCTGTAGCGGTCTTTCCACCGGGATCACCTCCCACAAAGACTCAATTTACAGCATAACTTGCGGCACGATCTACGGCAGGAAATAGGGCAAAGAACGGGCAAGTAGTGGGCTCGTATCTGCTACAGGATATAGGGTACGGCCGAAAGCTGCGGAGAGTTGTGTGTATTTGGCAAAAAACAGCAATTGAATACCTACCGCCACCAATCTGGGAGTTCATCGTGCTGTTTGTGGGAGGTATTACCACTGTCATTGGCATCATCAAGATATAAAAGGAAAGAGGGCTCACCATGGTGAGCCCTCTTTTTCTTCAAGTGTTCAGATTAGTTGATGGGAATAGTGTACTGGCAGCTGTAGGACCCTGGTAACGCTTCAGAAGTGCTATCCGATGGGTTAATTGGAGTATACGACCAGGATACAGTAGATGAAACATTGAGTGTTATACTCGGCACAGCAGTACTGGAATAGTACACTAGTATCATCGAGGTACTCGGGATTGTCGTACCGGCCACAATGTTTGTAAGACCATTGCTGTATTGTATATTAGCCACTGGGGTGTTGGCTGCAGCGTCATATGTCTCGATGTCGGAAGCAGCTGTCTGGAGAATAGCTAGAAGAGATGCATATTTTGCATACCCAAGCACGAGATTGACACCGCTCATAGCTACGTCCATAGGTACTTGGCTCATTGCAGTAGAATTATTAACCTGTGGGGAGATACTGAAAATCGGGGCTGATGGCGAGTCAATATTCACGGTATAGTTATTGATTTGAATATTGTAACCTGTTACCTGTGGGATACCACTATAGAGGTTACAATTGATGATGGTATAGAAGTAATGGCCAGTCTGACTTGCAGCGACATCAATCGTCGTGACTGGACTAAACAGAGCAGATGATAATCCCGAGAAAGCCACCTGTACATTATGTGCCGCTGTGACATTCTGGATCACATAGACGTAAGTGCTGCCTGCAGGAGTAAGTATCGACTCTTGAACGCCGTTGTCCACGATATTAGAGATACCGAAATCAGCTGTCGGAGTTATTGTAATTGATGCGCTGGATCCGGAATTTACAGTCTGCGTTGCTGGACTGACTGTTCCGCCTATGGTAGTTGTAAAGGCTGATACCAGACAAGTTATCGGCGAGAACGTAACGCTGTAGGTGTTATTACTCGAGATGTTTGTGAACTCGTAGTTAGCCGATGACACTGGCGCACCATTAACGAGTACTTGGCTAACAGTAAAGCCAGCAGCAGGGGTGATGCTCACCCATATGCTCGATCCAGCTTGTTCCTTATAAGTTCCTGGGGCAGGAGTTGTAGTGCCACCGGCTGTACAACTGATCGTGAGATTATATGTTGTTGAAGTAGTTACAGGAGTGGTCACGGGTGTTGTAGTAGGCACAGTCGTTACTGTTCCAATAGTTACCGTCTCTGATGCTGAGGCGGACAAGCCGTTGGAGTCTGTGGCCGTTACGGTAATAGTGTATGTGCCATTTTGGCTGTAAGTGTGGACCCCGGGAAACCAGGATGTAGTTTTGATCCCATCTCCCCATGCCCACTGAATACTGACGGTTGTCGCTCCGGAGCTGGTAGGAAGCGTCACACCATTACTGTTTACGTTCATACCTGTGATGGTAGGTGTGAAAAGGGTAATTGTTGGTTTTGTTGGAGCGACTGTCGTTGTTGCTGCAACCACGTTCAAGGTTTCAGATGCAGAAGCGGTTTGCCCATTGGAGTCAGTAGCCGTCACTGTAACCACGTAGCTTCCTGCTTGAGTATAGGTATGTGTACATAAAAACCAGCCGGTATATACTGGTGACCCGTCACCAAAATTGAAAACTATCTTGGAGATCGTGGCTGGTGATGTAGTTGTGGCAACACCATTGAATATTATTGATGCCCCAACCACATACGGGCTCGGGGGTTGAATTAAGATAACTTTCGGGGTTGAAACTGGAGTCGTAGCCGGTGGCGTTGTTGCTGGAGGAGTGGTCACAGGCTGTGTTGTAGCTGGTGGCGTTGTTGCCGGGGGTGTAGTTACCACAACCGGGGTGTAGACAACTGTCACCGTTGTTGTGCTACCACCATTGACGGTAGCAACATAATTGCTCTGGTTTTGATAACCTGGTTCAACAGCCGGTACAACGGAATACTGACCTGGAGTCAGATTTGGAATTACCTGAGTCTGACCACCTTGAAGGGTAATCAAATCTGAGTAATTGCCGGGGCCAGTGATCGATTGTTCGACCGAAAGCGTAGATGGTAGCCCACTAATCGTGACATTAAGCGTGCCCAAATTGGCAGTGAACTGTTCCGTTACATCAACAGTACCGTTTGCAGTGATATTTGCAGTTCCACTACTCGGGTTGACCATGTAGCCCGAACTGCAGGAAACGGTATAGGGGTATTGACCGGGCTGGAGATAGACATCAGCCTGTTGATTAATGTCACCGGTGACATTGAAACCGCCGATTGAAACCGTGTAGGTACTCGGAGCCGGATTAGTCTCCATCGGCAAGAACACGGCTTCACCATTCGTTTGTGTATAGCTCACAACGTACAATGATGAAGGGATACCACTTATGGTTCCACTGTTGCCGGTGAAGGTCATCTGGCCAGCTACTACCACGACTGAGTTTCCAGCAGGAACGTAAGTGCCTGCTAGGGCCTGCCATGTATAGCTCGGATTACCAGCAGGTAAGTTAATAGTAATGGATGTTTGCGTAATACTGGCAGTTTTCGTGATCCCATCGGCCGTTATTCCCCATGCACAAACTGGACCTGGATTCGTGAATTGGACAGCATATAGTGGGGTCGTAGTGGTGGTAGTAGTTGCAGCAGAGACATAGTTACGTGCTGAAGGCAGAGATGACAGGAGCGTGGCTGTTATAACAGTCAGCGTGGTGAAGATGCAAGCTAAGATAATCCATTTCTTGGACATTTGCTTCCTTCCTTTTTATTTTATTTTTACTACTAGCCTGAAAATCTTGCTACAATGTGTTTGTGCTTCATGGGTCTACATTGTAACCTCCCCTCAGTTATTTACCGTTGTAATAAGCGCTATCACCCACGCTTGATAACATTCTTTTCATTTTATATTCGCTATTTAGCCAGCAAGACATTGGCTCCGTCACTATAAGACTAGCTGTTCATAAAATTCGCCGAACCAGGTTTAGTCTGGTTCGGCGAATTTTATCCAGTCTAACCTTGTATGAGTGAATTGCCGTCCCAAACTTAGCTGTCACTCATATACTAATATAACTAAATGTTTTTACAGATTATTACGTTAAATAGCAAACTAAGGTTTTTTCAATGATTGTTCCTTTAGTTTTAATAAATTTAACAATCGCATAGATTTTGGGATGTATACATCTTCTTCACATTCTATGGTTATCCTGTAGGTTGACATTTTACCCATTTTCTCTGGAGAGCCTACACTTATTTTTAGCCTTGTTCCGGTTTCATTAGCAGCCTTATTTATGTTTTCGGCGTAAAATCGAAATTCATGGCTTTGGTAGCTTCGCTTATCTTGCTCATCGCAGACGTAACTTACGACATTCGAGTCAATGTGACCACCGCTATACAAAGCAAGTGCGACAGCTATGCGACCAAATGGGAGGCAACTCACCTCCCGTCCTTTTATCCATAAAACTTCTTCGTCAATATCCAGATACGTATGGTTTGCCATTATGTGCTTTACATCTGCCGGGGAATAGATGTCTGTACATAGCTTTTGACCAGGCGAAAATTTATCTAATTTTTTGTATAAAATTCCATGTGTCCCCGCCGTCGTGTCCTCTAATCGTAATCCAGATTCCGGAAAACCATCTCTCGATAGCAGCCAGTCTAACGAAAAATCTGAATTGATGTCGTCTCTCAATTGCGTAATTAACTCAGTTAATTCCTCTTTTATATTTTCTATTCTGGGCATAACACATACCATCGTTCCCCCCTTTCCGCCACCGGTTAGTTTAATGGATGAGCCCTTAAAAATATTAAGCTTCCTTACCAGTTTATAGAAATAGTATTCAAGAGCCCTTTCCTCCCACCACTCAAGCCCAAGTTGATTCAATTGGTGTTGCAGCCTTTTAATTGCATCAGCAAAATCATCAAGGTTTCTATCTTTTGTCCCTTTTCCTTGCATAAGCAGAGCTTTAAATGCTGCAAAGACTTCAAGATTACAGACTACCAGTGAGTCAAAATTGCGAGATCTAAGATCACTCCCGTTTTTTGCCAACTTGCTCAATTTCAGAAATAAAGTCTTATCAAGGATTTGATTGGACTCTTTTTGATTATCATACAATTCAAGAATGGCAAGACGAGCAATTTCCGCGAGGTCGACTTCTCGAGTGTCGTCAATAGTTCGGCCAGTATCTTTTGTTTGGCCTGTAAAAATCAAAGCTATCTCAATATCCTCCAGTGAGTGATCGTTAATATCATATTCCTCTTCAAACCGAAAACCACCATAAGGGATTTTCCATAACATTTCTATGTTGTTATCATTTATTAATAATGGGTATTCACTATCTCTTCTTCCCCTGCTGACAGTATAATAACAAATGGGACCTTTGGCGCTTACAAGACTGCAGAAGTTGCCATAACCAGAAGCTTTTCCCCTATGGAACTCGGATTCCAGAATCCACGAGGAGCGAAAACACTTGTCAAAAACTGGGTCCGAAGTAAGCTGCTGCCCAGACATCTTTTTCCAACTAGCAACATTGTTTTGTGAAAGTTCCCCATCTAAATGCATAATCGCTGCTTCTAAGGCTGAGGCTGTTGTACCTGACCAATTACATCCAGCTCCGGGACGTAATTCATTAAGAGTACGTACGATGAATCCTTTTTTACCCTTCCTTCGTAGGAACTTTACTTTTTCGAGTACTCTGCTAAAAGCCGCTAATTCTGGGGCGGTTTTAGGGTCTATAGGTATAAATCGGCCGATTCTTGGATCATACCTTTTGTGGTCATTTTTATCTTGGCCCATTCGGACCTCATTTGTGAAATTGAGCGGTTCTAGTCCAACATAAACACGGTTGGGGGTTTGAAAGCACGTTGCTAAACCTCCATCTAAAACTGCATGTTCTCCCTCGACAAACCAGACACCTGGACAACTAGCGGCTGAGGATGATCTCGCCAATAGATAGTCGTAATCTTTCATAGTCTCTGGATGGTCACGAGCAATTAATGATATCATTGTTGCTCTCTGATTTTCTAGTTGCATCTTATTCTCCTTCCTTTTTCTTGCCAACCGTCACTATCACCGGGAAACGGAAACATGCTGAAGAATTACGTAATGAAATGCCAAAGGCTTTTTTTATACTGGGACTTTCGGCTAGCCACTTTTTCGTTAATTGCAGTAACTCAACGTGCCTAATGCAAGATATCTGTTCTTCTTTTAGCCATTGTTCCGAATTAACTACACTTGTGTACCATGCTTTTGCAGTTACCTCGAAATTGCAATCTTGTAAGAAACCTCGAAGTTCACTTTCCATTATGATCCAGCAGGGCGAAACTTCTCCAAATGTTTTCCGGCTGTGTATGTCGTTATAGAAGGACTTCTCCTCAGTGTTTTTGCAGCACATATCAACGATTTGAATTATGCCATTCGGTTTTAGTAATGAATAAATTTCTGTAAGAAGAGCCTTTTTGTCCTTAACATCATGCAATACATAGCGTAACACTGCCAAATCAAAGGTATTGTTTTTAAATGGTAGCTTTCCGGCTATATCACACATTATGGCTTTGTCTCGCGGTATCAGACCACGTTTAATACCTCTTGAGAGCATAGAGAAGTTAAGATCTGCATAAAAAACATCCGCGCCAATAGCGCGCAGGTGACGTGAAGAGTCACCTTGACCACAGCCCAAATCTAGAGCTTTGAATTGCACATTTAACCCGAGGGTTTCCAACATTAGTAGTGAAAGTTCTGGGTCCCTGTATGTTCTTATGTATTTACCATATTTAGCTGAGCGTCGCGTATAATCAATCATGTCCTTACCCATATATCGCCATTTCAATAAAACTTTGGAATTAATTCTTGCATAGGCTAATTCAAAGTCAATCTGTCGCTTTTCTCGCTCTGTAACTGACATGAGTCGGGCGCAGCACCGGCCAACTTCCATTGTCCCGATCAGACTAATGTAACAATTGTAATCCAAGTCGTGCACGCGATCAAATAAGGTATTGCTGTCTTTAATCAATGGATTTTGATTACCGCATGATCTGCGGCGTACATCACGGCATGTGTAACGGCAGGATATAGGGTAGACAACGCGCAATTATTGGGCTCGTATCTGATACAGGATTTAGCGACGGTCGTCGGACCGTCAAGGCGATTCGCCAGAATCGCCTTGACCCCCACCCCCAGCCCACAGCCAACATACGACGCAGTAGGTAGTAGATCGGTTGGTCGATGGATTTCTGGAAGGTGCCAGACCGATGACATCCCTCCTCTCTGATTAACAGAAGAAAGAACTCTCCTCGTTGTAATGACAATCCAGGTGGCGATCTTCCGGATTGATAGATGGAGTTTCCGACAAGCACCGCGTGCCCTATATGTTCTGGAACACTGCGGCATCTTCGCGTAATTCCAAGTGCATATATCTGCATTCGCCAGAATATGATAGGTTACTCAAATATCAAAACAACCGAATGATATTGGAGATCGATGGGCAATCCAATACCAGCCGCTATAAGACAGATAGTCAATACAATCCTTAAATCCCTTAATTCTGCATTATAGTCACTTTGTTAACACATTTTGGAGCTTAAACGGGACTAAACAGGTTCATTTGGCAACATATTTGAATTATAAATGGATTGCATTGTCGAACACGACGCTTGGGGGATTCATTGTTGCACTCGACGGGGCGTGTGTGATGATCGCGCTCCCGGCAATCTTCCGAGGCATTAACCTCAATCCTTTAGCTCCTGACAGTTTATCTTACTTGCTTTGGCTTCTTTCGGGTTATTCACTGGTTCTGGCTGTGCTGGTAACGACTCTTGGCCGCATTGGAGATATATTTGGTCGCGTGCGGATATATAACTTGGGCTATGTCATCTTTAGTGTGGGGTCTATTCTGCTGTCCTTCACTTGGAGTACTGGACCGGCAGGAGCCATCGAGTTGATTATTTTTCGTGCGGTGCAAGCTGTTGGTGGCGCCTGCCTTTTCGCGAACTCAGCAGCGATCCTTACCGATGCCTTCCCCGAAAACCAGCGAGGCACGGCGTTGGGAATCAACATGATTTCCTTTATTGCCGGTAGCTTCCTGGGAATTATAGTGGGCGGGTTACTCGCAGAGTTAGGCTGGCGGTGGGTTTTCCGTGCCAGCGTCCCTGTAGCAGTGGCCGGCACTATTTGGTCATACCTCGCACTACGAGAAATTGGGATTCATAAGAATGCCAGGATTGACTGGATGGGTAATCTGACTTTCGCCGCCGGTTTGACAATGATCCTGATAGGCGCCATCTATGGACTGAATCCCAGCGCCACTTCGTCTATGAGTTGGACAACTCCCTTCGTGCTGAGCATGTTTATTGGAGGCTTGGTTCTGCTCGTGGCCTTCTTCTTTATCGAACAACACGTAAAAGATCCGATGTTTCAGATCAATTTGTTTCGCATCCGTGCGTTCACCACGGGAAATCTAGCCGGATTCATGTCCGCAATGGCCCGAGGCGGTTTTATGCTGATGCTTACAATCTGGCTGCAGGGTATCTGGCTGCCCATACACGGCTATGATTTTGAGATAACACCTCTCTGGGCAGGGATATGCATGATACCGTCCCGCTTAGGAATTCTGTTACTCGGACCGCTCTCTGGTCGCTTATCTGATCGCTATGGAGCACGCTACTTTGCTACAATCGCCATGATTTTGACGGCGGTTGGCTTTTTACTGCTCCTAATGCTGCCAGTTAACTTCAAATATCCACTTTTGCGGCGGTCATCTTTCTCGATGGTGTATCTATGGGCATGTTCATTGCCCCCAACACGGCGGCGATCATGAACAGTCTTCCGCCTCAACATCGTGGAGCAGGTTCCGGCATGAGAGCAACGATCATGAATGTAGGCACCCCGTTGTCTACGGCGATTATATTTTCTCTGATGGTCGTTGGGTTGAATGCCTCGATGCCAGCCGCACTTTACAGCGGTCTGGTGCAGAACGGTGTACCCGCCCAAATCGCCCACCAAGTGGCAAGTGCCCCACCTGTAGGTTACCTATTTGCCGCATTCCTAGGGTACAACCCTCTCAAAACGCTGATCCCGGCTAATGTGTTAAATTCTTTGCCAGCGCAACAGGCTGCTAATATTACTTCAAGAGCTTTCTTCCCTCAACTTATTGACACCGCTTTCCACCGCGGCCTGGTTGAAGTATTGATTTTCTCTATCATAATGTGTCTTATCGGAGCTGTCGCTTCATGGGTTCGGGGCGGTAAATACATTTATCATGAAGATGTTAGATCTTAATACAAAGAGACATCATGAAACGATTCGCCTGTTGAGTACAACAGTTGCCTAAAATGACAAAAAAACTGATCAATCCAGTTTCAGCATTTTGATAAGCTGGGCCGGAAGGTTTGCCTGCTGGTTCATGATTGGCAGCCATCTCTTCTGTCATGCGCAAGAGTGTTTCATTGATAGGGGCTCCTTTCCCTGGCTTCTGAGCAAGGTGGACAATTTCGCCATTTATATACTCAGTTTCTAAGTATCTTTACTGGCGAATAAGCAGTTCTCGAAAAATGTGTGCCAACTAACATTGCCTCTCTTCTGTTTGATGCTGAATACTTGTTTGGTTATGATTTGTATTAAAATATATTTGCAGTAGAGAAGATAAAATCTTGTAAAGGGAGGCAAGCAAATGAGAGGAGGTAGGCTCGGAGGAATGGGACGAGGCGGTTTTGGAGGAGGAATAAGCAGCGGGGGAGGAGGGATGGGTATCAATCCGCTGGTCGGCCTTGCCGGATTAGGAATGTTCGGGATGATGATGCATTCTCCAAACAGGAATTTGGGTAACGCGCGCAATCAGAATAGAAAGCCAAATGGTATAAAGATAGTCGCGCCTAACGGTGGTGAGAAGTGGACTGTGGGAAGTTCGCAGACTATAACATGGACGGCGACCGGTTTGAGCGGCGACGCTACTATTGAGCTTGCCCGCGATGGAGGGTCCATCTGGGATACGATTGTGGATTCAACTCCGATCACAGGAAATAAGACATGGACTGTGACGGGCCCGGCTACCACGCATGGCCGAATACGGGTATCGAGCATTTCCAATAATAGTGTCGTGGGTGTCAGTGCCAATGAATTCACGATATCCGATACCTAGCAAGTGTTTGATATGATTGAGACGATTAGTTAAAATATAGAAATATTTTCGATGAGGAGAACGTCACGTGGAAACACCTAAATTTGACACATTCAAAAATATTGAAGACCTGGAAGAACATTTTAAAGGAACGCCTGTCCAATTATCGGAATCTATTTGTTCCAAATACATCTGAAGCACGTTTGTGCCTCCGGATGAATATGGATCCCATTGCGTAATGTCTGTATTTATGGAAACTGTTTCTGTTCCGCCGTAGGTCGGGGTCCCCAGTGTGTCCCACCAATTCCCCGTGCTAGTAGTGGTTGCAGTAACGTTGGTGCCGGTCGTCGTGGTTGTTGAAGTAGATCCGGTCGGAATTATTACCGCATTGGTTGTGGTGGTAATAGTGTTTGCGGTGGTTGTGGTTGTTGTCGACGTCGAGGTCGAACTGCCGCATGACGATAACACTAAAGATGTCACCAAGAGAAAAGCGAGTGATACCAGGATAATTCCTCTTTTCATGTAAACCTTTTTGTTTCTCCTTTTTGTATTCTTTTTTATATTCTTATATACAGATTGTTATCGACAAGACTGGCCATGCCACTCGGCCCGATTACCCTCAGGGCTCCAAACACGGGAGGGACATCATGCAGCACTTAGCTTCGAGTTCAACCACAGACTCTCAGAACCCTGAATTTCCCTGGCAAGGCCAACCTTATCGCGGACATGCGCAGGCATCAACCAGTAAGGTCATAAAATAATTGGGATTCAACGCCAGTTGTGTTATCTGTATATTAGAACCGATGTGAAATATCGGGTACTTGTTAAATTCAAAAAAATGTTTCCGGAAATTTAGTGCACCTTCCATCTCCAGAAACTAATTTTACGTTAGCACCATGTT
>Ga0182027_10006062_pt1 | contig 18219 bp, 18 predicted proteins | sample 712E1DmetaG_FD_121300 | JGI IMG/M metagenome (GOLD analysis project Ga0182027, IMG submission 121300) | Permafrost microbial communities from Stordalen Mire, Sweden - 712E1D metaG (Illumina Assembly) | ecosystem: Environmental > Terrestrial > Soil > Wetlands > Permafrost | place: Sweden... | reverse complement strand
GATTCATTATCGTTCACGAATTTCGATCCGGAAGTTGTCGAGAGCTGTCGTCAAAATGTCGAAAAACTCGGTAATGTGCGGATGACGAACCATAAGGCAAAAGGGAGCTATGGATTCCGCCGCTTGAGCCTGATCGGGCACGAACGCAGCGGTTTGAACCTATTGCTGGAAAAGTTGGATATCCTTGGCCGAGTCGCCAGCACTAAAATAATTCCCGGCGTTTATTTCCTGGCAGATCAAAAGACCATCTGCCACTTGTTGGCCGGCCTGTGGGTCACAGATGGCTGCATCGAGCAGCACACCGGAAATATCTCGATTTCATCAGCATCTGAACAATTGATCACTGATGTTCAGCACCTGCTCCTACGGCTGGGAATCATCTCCCGTGTCCGCTATAAATCAGTTCATTTGAAAGAAAAGCGTTTCGACTCATGGCGCTTGTCAATATTGGATATTCAAAGCAAACGGTTGTTTGGGCAAACGGTTGGCAACTGCATGGTTGGGAAACGGAAACAACAACTTGACGCCTGGCTCGAAGCTCACAAATACAGTAAACATAGTTCCAACGACGATTTATTTCCCTTAGAAATCTGGGACCATATCAATCAGGCGAGAAGTGAAGCAGGAAAGTCTTGGTATGCCATCCGTCGTGCAAGCACCATAGCGTCTGACCACAAACGGGAAATTAGCCGGGAAAAATTGCTTAGCATCGGCGATTTTCTATCAGCACCCGCATTGATCGAGATGGCAACAACCGATCTGTATTGGGATCGCATTGTAACAATCGAACCAGTTGGTAAGGCAGGGACTTTTGATTTGACGATGGATGGCGAACCGAACTTTGTTGCCAATGATATCGTAGTACATAACTCTTTTGCCTACCTCGTCCCAGCTGCGTTGTTTGCCCTGCAAAACAATACCCGGGTGGTCATCTCGACCAACACCATCAACCTGCAGGACCAGCTCATCAAAAAGGACATCCCTGACCTGTGCGCCGCCCTGGGCCTGGACCTGCGGGCAGCGGTGCTCAAAGGGCGTTCCAACTATCTCTGCCCGCGCCGGCTTGAACTCCTGCGCAAACGCGGACCGGGAAATGCCGATGAAATGCGCGTTCTGGCAAAAGTGCTGGTCTGGAAATTGGAAAATTCCAGCGGAGACCGGACCGAGATCAACCTGACCGGCCCGGCGGAACGAGAAATATGGGGGCACATCTCTGCCGAAGATGATGCGTGCACCAGCGAAACCTGCCTGGAACGCACCGGGGGAGCCTGTCCTTTCTTCCGCGCCAAACAAGCCTCGCAGAATGCCCACATCCTGGTGGTCAATCATGCCCTTTTATTGACTGATGTGGCGGTGGGCAACCGGGTTCTGCCAGATTACGATCATGTCATTATCGATGAAGGCCACCACCTCGAATCGGCCACCACCGATTCCTTATCTTTCCGATTGACCCAGTTTGATATAGACCGTTTAATCCGCGAGACAGGTGGTTCCAGTTCAGGAATCCTGGGGAACCTGCTTGCCACCACGCGTGACCAGATCCGCCCATCCGATTATGCCCTGCTAAATCAAAAAGTCGAACGCGCCACCGACCTGGTCTGGCGGCTGCAGGAGCAGGTGCGAATCTTTTTTGATGGAGTGGGCGAATTCATTTCCCTGCAACGGGAAGGCCTGCCAGTCTCCACCTATGCCTACCAGGAACGCATCCTGCCGGCCACGCGCACGCAGCCAGGTTGGGACGCCGTGGAAGTTGCCTGGGGCGCAGCTGCCGAGACGCTCACTCTGCTGGTCGCCCTGCTTGGGGAAATCCAGAAAGGCATGACCGAAATCTATTCGGATGGGCTGGAAAGCCTGGAAGATATCATCGGCAGCCTTGGCAACCTATACAGGCGCCTGACGGAAGCGGAAAGCATGCTTGGGTCAATGATTTTTGAACCGGCCACGGATTATGTTTACTGGGTGGAAGTCAACCCGAACAACAACCGCCTGGCGCTCAATGCCGCTCCCATCCGGGTGGGCCCATTGGTGGAGAAATATCTCTGGCATGAGAAGCGCAGCGTCATCCTGACCTCTGCCACTCTGACCACGCACGGGGAATTCAATTACATCCGCAATACCCTGACCGCAGATGAAGCCGACGAGCTGGCATTGGGCTCCCCTTTCGACTACGAGACCGCCGCATTGTTGTATATAGCCAATGATATCGCCGAACCGAATGCGCGTGAATACCAGGGGCAGTTGGACCGCGCACTCGTAGCACTATGCACGGCCAGCGGCGGGCGAACCCTGGTTCTGTTTACCTCATATGCACAATTAAAGCGTTCTGCCAAGAGCATTTCCGGTCCTCTGGCCCAGCAGGATATCCTGGTTTACGAACAAGGTGAGGGCGCTTCCCCGAATGCCTTGCTGGAATCCTTTAAAAGTACAGAACGGGCCGTCCTGCTCGGGACACGCTCGTTCTGGGAAGGTGTGGATATTCCTGGAGAGGCCCTTTCGGTGCTGGTGATCGTCAAGCTCCCGTTTGCTGTTCCATCCGATCCCCTGGTGGCGGCACGCGCCGAAACCTTCGAAGATCCTTTCAACGAATATCACCTGCCGGAAGCCATCCTGCGCTTCCGCCAGGGCTTTGGGCGGCTGATCCGTACCCAGTCCGATCGGGGCGTGGTTGCCATCCTGGACCGGCGCGTGCTTACAAAAGCGTACGGGAAACAGTTCATCGAATCCCTGCCTAGCTGCACACTGAAGGTCGGTTCGTTAAGCGAATTGCCACGTGCAGCCGCCAAATGGCTGGGATAATAGGAGATACATTCATGGATACGATGAAATGGGAAAGATTGATCGAAGTCCAGGGGCGCCTGGAAGCTGAATTGATCGAAAGTTACCTGGAAGCCAACGGTGTGGACGTAGAGCTCATCCAGGAATCGGTCGGTCATTCGGCATTCCCAGTTATGATTGACGGACTCGGACGCGTCCAGATCTTCATACCGAAAGAAAAGTCACAGGAAGCCCGCGACTTGCTCAAAGAATATGATGAGGGTTCGAATCAGGATGAATAATTTTCAAACAGGTACTTAAAACAAGAACCGGTGCTTTCTAATTTAAGCACCGGTTCTTGTTATTTACAGGTTATTTCTGGCGATTCAAAGTGTAGCGATATCCAAAATAGACGCCTGCACATAAAATCAGGTCAATCAGCAAAATGGGCCACCCCGAACCGAACGCCTGTCCGAGTGCTCCGGAAGCCGAAGCAGGTCCCATATTGTACAGTGCGATCCAGAGAGCTGCCAAAACGCTCGCGAATATCGCCGCAAAGATTACAATTGTTCATACTGCCATTTTTCTGAGCTTCGATTTCTTTTCATCCATCTGAGACTCCTTTTCTGGTTATAAACGATATAAAAAGTTGGATATGGTTGTCTAAACCATTGTAGCACCTATTTAACCAGAAAGAGATTACATTCCCCCTACCTTCTCGACAACCAAGATAACATTGTACCCTTCATGAAAAACACCCACCTTCGATTCCGGGCCTGAAAAAAGAGCGGCGATCTTTTTAGCATTCAGAAAATGACTGCGCATGAGCAGTATTTTTTCGGAAATGGCGATGCCTTTTACGATGGGCTTATGGATATCCGGCTCGATGATCACAATCCGGCCGCCCGGCGCGAGCAGGCGCAACAACTCCCGTGCGGTCTGACTCTGATCGATAACATGGTGCAACGCATCCACCATGATGATCCGTTCAAAACTTCCCGGGGGGAATGGGAGCGATTCCGCCGGAGCGCAAACCGCGGGGAGCCCCTTCCTCACCGCATAATGTAACATGGCGCGGGAGAGATCTGCTACAAAAGCATCTGCCACCCGGTTGCGCATGGCAGCTGCAACACGCCCAGTTCCTCCCCCGGCATCCAGCAAGCGGAAATTTGGAGATAAATCCAGCCACCCTGAAAGCAATTCTGAAACCTGAAACGATCCAGCCCGGTCATATATACCGGCGATCAAGCCGAAATGGTCGAAAGGCATTTACGGGCCTACACTTATATAATTCTGGATAGCTGAAAAAGTAGCTGGCCCAATACCCGAAACATTTTGGATCTGCTGGATCACCTCGAAAGAACCATGCTGCAGGCGATAATCCAGGATGGCTTGCGCAGTCGTTGGTCCTATCCCCGGCAAAGTCTCCAAATCTGTCAGCGAGGCGGTATTGATATTCACCCTTCCGGCATTGACTCGGCCGGTATTGGTAATCCCGGGAACAACAATTTGCTGGCCATCTTCAATCAACATTGCCAGATTGATATTGTTTGCATCCGCACCGGGCAGCAGGCCGCCAGCCGCATTGACGGCAGCCTCCACCCGGCTGCCTTCCGGCAACGCATACACGCCTGGCGTAGCCACCGCCCCACTGACATAAACCGTCAATAATCCGGGTGTGGCAGTCGGGAGCAAAACTATTTCTTCGCCACGCGCGGGCGCCATTGCCAGCCAGATAATGCCCGCCGCAATCAGGCCAATTAATACGCCGTAAGTTATATTCAGGATTGCCTTCAAACTCGATCATCCTTAAATAAAAAAAGATATCATTTCTGAGAGTCCAGTATTTGCATGATCATTAACCGATCCTCCGGGCGGCCGTTCGAGTTAAATATCCGTTCGGCCCGCCTGATGCGCTGGAAATAAACCGGCATATCTTCAAGGCCTATTGCATGAAATCCAAACTTGATATAAAGCGGCTCCAGGCGGGCCCGGCACATGAGATATAACGGACGCGTGGTCTCACGCGCCAACAACTCCTGGATAATCGCCCGTGCCACACCCTGACCGCGGGCGCGCTCCTGAACTGCAATGGATGCCAGCTCGCGCGATCCATCGAAATGAGGCTTAATCTGTCCGAACCCCAGTAATGCATTATCTGGCGTCACTGCAACCAGAAAACGCCGCCAGTCCAATCCGGTCGGGTTGATGGAAACTGCATGGATCAACGCCCGAATCTCGGAGAAATCCTGGCGCGTAGCTGGACGGATTACGAAATCAACAATTGCCATAATCAATAATTATAGCATCTGCGGCCAATTCTTTCGCGCTTGTTGGAATATGCAATAAATGAGGCCTGTATTTTGAGTAAGTGCGATCTCGCCACAATTCCTCAAAATGTGAACTTCTCCTAAATTCTGGGAAAAAATGAAATTCATGGAATAAGGACAAATGCATAATGAAATCAAACATGCTATAATTTCCGGGATTCCAGTGAGGAAAAGCAAACTCTGACTTCAGGAGAAGAATTAGTGTTTAAACTCCGCATGATCATCCTACGAATAGTCGGTTTGTTCGTATCATGCGTTCTGGTATTAATCGGAATCCTGCTGTTGAGGCATTCATCAATCATTCCTGGTATTGTCGTAACCCTCATAGCAACGGTATTCTTTGCACTGATTGCTTTCCTCAATGAAAAATATCCCCTGGAAGATGATGCAGCGCTAGCTTTCAAGCCGTATCTCATCCCGGTTCTCTTTTGGATTATATGTGCAGCCGCCCTGATTTATTCTGTCACTACCCTGGCAGGTCAGGAAAATAGCGGTCCTTCGGGGTATTGGACCTCTGCTGCCTGGATTGGGAGTCTTTTTTTCCTCATCTTTGGAATGTTGTGGATCGCCCATTGGAAGTTTCCAAAATGGGAGCAGATCAAGGATTGGTTTGGTCAGAATAAACAAGAAATCCTTATTGTGACAGTACTAATCCTGGTCGGTGGATTTTTGCGCGCATACATAATTTCCCTGCATCCTTTCCCCTGGTCTGGCGATGAGGCATCCATAGGGACCGAAGGAAGCCTGATACTTAAAGGAAAAGTGACCAATTTCTTCGAGGGTGGCTGGTCCGGGCAGCCTAATTGGTCTTTCGTACCAACCGCACTGGCTGAGATTGTTTTTGGACAGACAATATTGGCTATACGCATCGTCAGTGTGGTAGAGGGTACGCTTACAATTCTATTCACTTACTTATTGGCTCGCGAACTATTTGAGAGGAATCGGATAATCGCAATATTGGCTGCCGGTTTCTTGGTTGCTTTTCCGGTTCATCTCCAGTTTAGCCGTCTCGGGGTTAATGATATTATGGATGGCCTGAACGTTTCCCTGGTCTTGTGGCTGGTGGTACGGGCAATTCGTAAAGATCGCCCCATTGATTATCTTTGGGCGGGTATCGCTGGAGGTTTGACGTTCTACACATACATCGGCAGTCGCCTGGTATTAGCCTTGGCGGTTTTTGTGCTTGCATATACCGCTCTCCGCCAACGCGGCTACCTGCGTTCTCATTTTTCTCATCTTGGAGTTTTCCTGGCCGGCATTGTTGTTGCCATCGCACCAGAGGGGTTTTATTTCTACCAACACTACAACGTCTTTCTAACCCGCTGGGAGCAGGCAAATATATTATCCAATCACTGGCTGATCGATGCGGCCCACAATTCCGGGTTAATTATCCCTGCTTTCCTCTGGAAACATTTCACTGATACCATCTTAGTTTACATTTCCAATCCAGCAGTTGCAGGATGCTTTAATTCCCCGTTGCCCTATCTGACCATCATTGGATCAATCTTATTCCTTTTTGGGATGGGATACACCTTCTCAAAACTCTTCGAAGCGAGGATGATGACCTTGCTGGTCTGGTTCTGGGCAGTGGTCTTTTTTGGCGGCTTCATGACTCAAGACGCGCCCGCCAATTCCAGACTGGTTATGTCTCTTCCAGCTGTTGCAATCTTCGTAGGTTTAGGAATATATAAATTTTCCGATTACCTGCTAAAGGCTAAATTGATTAACCTGCAATGGCAGAAAATTATCAGTGCAATAATTATTGTTCTTCTGGTAGGTCAAAACATCGGCTTCTATTTTGGAGTGTACTATTACCAGAACTATAACGAAGACGCTAATGGCGAACTTGGACAACAAACCGGCCTTGAATTGCAGCGCCTGGGGACCGACTATGATCTTTATCTGTTCGGGATTCCAAGAGTCTTTGCTGCTTTCCCTACAACGGTATTCCTGGCACCCGACAATGGACTATATGATTTAACAACTGATAAAATTGGCAGCCTGACTCTCCGGTCAGGCAAAGGGAATATCTTCGTTGCCATTCCTGAAAACCGCGCCAATCTTACAGCAATTGAGCAGAAATTTCCTGGCGGAAAATGGGAAGCTGTTCCAAGAAAATTCAAAGCGGAAGTCCTATATTACGCGTATCTTCTTCCCCCGAAATGACTCTTATCCAAAGAATTAAACCCCCTATTCGCGTGTATTTGCTGGCGATAATCTTTTTATGGTTGGCAGCATGGAATGGACTGCGCCTTGGTGAAACAATCTTTTTCTGGAAAACGCTGGGAAAATATGGCGCACACCCGATATATATCGCAATCAGCGGTGCAGTCTGGCTGATCACCGGGTTACTGCTGGCTGGGGGCATATGGCGGGGAAAAACCTGGGGATGGGTAGCCATGCTGGTCGGCATAGTTGCCTATACTGCCTGGTATTGGTTCGACCGGCTGGTTATTCAAGAACCACCTGCCAACTGGCCGTTTGTCCTGATCGTTAATATAGTTATCCTGCTGATACTCTTTACAATTCTATTCTCGTCAAAAACAAGGCGTTTTTTTAAGAGAGATGATAATGGCCGAAAACCCAAAAATCCAACAATTACGTGATCGCAAAGCCAGTACCCGGTTGGGAGGAGGGCCTGAGCGGATCGAGGTTCAACACCAAAAGGGCAAATTAACCGCACGAGAACGCCTCGATCTTTTACTGGATAAAGGTTCCTTCCACGAAACTGATCCATTCGTTATCCATCGCACCCACGATTTCGGGTTGGAAAAACAGAAATACCCGGGTGATAGTGTCGTGACAGGCTGGGGCACCATTGATGGCCGGCTGGTCTATGTATTTTCACAGGATTTCACGGTCTTCGGCGGCAGCCTGGGTGAAGTGCATGCGGGAAAAATCTGCAAGATACTCGATCTGGCGCTCAAGAACGGGGCTCCGGTGGTCGGGTTGAACGATTCGGGCGGCGCCCGCATCCAGGAAGGAGTGGTATCGCTGGCCGGTTATGCAGAAATATTCCTGCGCAACACCCTGGCTTCCGGCGTCATCCCCCAGCTTTCAGCCATCCTCGGCCCGTGTGCCGGTGGCGCAGTTTATTCTCCCGCACTGACCGATTTTATATTCATGGTGCGTGGCAGTTCGAATATGTTTGTAACCGGTCCGGATGTAGTTAAAGCGGTCACCCACGAAGAGGTGACTGCGAACGAACTGGGCGGAGCGGATGTGCATGCCGAAAAATCAGGTGTCTGTCACATGACCGCTGAGAGCGAAGCGGATGCAATGTATCTCATGAGAAAAATGCTCGGCTACCTGCCACAGAATAATATGGAAGATCCGCCCTTCTCGCCCAACGGGGATGACCCGCTGCGCACCGATGAATCGCTCGATTCAATTATTCCCGAGGATCCGGGAAAGCCTTACGATGTGAAGGAGGTCATTCATCGCGTGGTGGATAGCGGTGAGTTCTATGAAATCCAGGAGGCGTTCGCCCAGAATATTGTTATTGGGTTTGCGCGCCTGGGCGGTCGCTCGGTTGGCCTGGTGGCGAACCAGCCGCAGGTATTGGCCGGCGTTCTCGATATTGATGCCAGCGAAAAAGCCGCCCGCTTCATCCGTTTCTGCGATTCATTCAATATCCCGGTGGTGACATTCGTGGACGTGCCCGGTTTTATGCCCGGTACACTGCAGGAACATGGTGGTATCATCCGTTCTGGCGCGAAACTTTTGCATGCCTATTGCGAAGCAACCGTTCCAAAAGTGACAGTGGTGCTGCGCAAAGCCTATGGCGGAGCCTATATTGTCATGTCCAGCAAACATCTGCGCGGGGATGTGAACCTGGCCTGGCCAAGCGCCGAGATCGCTGTGATGGGGCCAGATGGGGCTGTCAGCATCGTCATGCGCAAGGAAATGGAAAAAGCCGACGATCCCGCGCTGCGAAAAAAGGAATTGATCAGTGAATATCGAGAAAAGTTTGCCACTCCCTATGTGGCGGCTGAACGCGGTTACCTGGATGATATCATCGAGCCCAACGAGACCCGCCCGAGATTGATCAATGCGCTGGAGATGCTGAAGAATAAACGCGATACCAACCCTTTAAAAAAACATGGGAACATTCCCTTGTAAGGGCAAACACTTCCAGCAGTCAGGAAAAAACAAAATGACTAATAAAACCACAGTTCGTATCCAAAAGATCGCTGATTATACGCAAGCGTCCCTGGAAGAAAGTTATCTGAAGCGTTCTCCAAAGGATAAAGCCAACCTCAATCGCTATCTGGCCGGCGTGGATTATCGCTGGCAGCATACGCTGCGGGTGGCAAATTTCGGTAAGGTGATTGCCGAAAACGAAGGCGTAGATGTAGAATCGGTTGTGGCCGCCTGCCTGTTGCACGATCTGGCCTGGTTCGACACCAACGCCGAAAACAACCGTGATCATGGCAGGCTCGGAGCGGAAAAAGCCCGGCCCTTTTTGGAAAGCCTTGACTACAGCCCCAGGCGAATAAAGAACATCTGCTATTCCATCGCTTCGCATGTGGATGAAGATAACCCAAAAACCTCGAAGCGAAAATTGTCAGCGACGCTGATGATGTGGACCGTTTTGGGCCGTATCGCATCCTGCAATGGTGTTATTCAGATGTAAAAGATTACGAAAAGCTGGCCCTGAAATTAAGCGAACGCATCCAGCGCCTTGAACAATATCGCGAGGAAAACCCGCTCTTCACATCCACCGGCCGACAGCTTTTTGCCGAACAACTCAATCTACAACTCCGGTTCTTTTCCGAATTTGTTGGTGAAAAGAAGTTGACCATAATACCCCAGATTTAATATGTTCAAAAAGCTGCTCATCGCCAACCGTGGCGAGATTGCCGTCCGCATCCAACGCGCCTGCCGGGAGCTTGGCATCAAAACAGTTGCCATTTTTTCCGAGGCGGACCGGCACGCCATGCACGTTCGCTATGCCGACGAGGCTTATCTGCTCGGACCATCCCAGGCCCGCGATTCCTATTTGCGCGGCGATAAAATCATCGATATTGCTCGTAAATGCAAGGTGGATGCAATCCACCCCGGCTATGGCTTCCTGGCAGAACGCGCGGATTTCGCAGCCGCCTGTGCAGACGCCGGGCTGGTTTTCATCGGCCCCCGGCCCGCCGCAATCGCCGCCATGGGTGATAAAGCCATTGCACGTGCCACGGTTGCCAAAGCTGGCGTACGGATCGTACCTGGAACAGAAAGCGCCGGGCCGCTTCTGGACGATGAGTTGCTGGCTGTTGCTCCGAATATTGGCTTTCCGCTGCTCATCAAGGCAACCGCCGGTGGTGGCGGGAAGGGCATGCGAGAAGTTCGCACCGTGCAGGAAATGCCCGAATTGCTTCAATCAGCTCGCCGTGAAGCCGAATCGGCCTTTGGGGATGGAAATATCTACCTCGAAAAAACCATTGAAGCCGCCCGCCACATCGAGTTTCAGATCATGGCCGACCAATATGGAAATGTCATCCATCTGGGAGAGCGGGAATGCTCCATCCAGCGCCGCCATCAAAAACTTATTGAAGAATCTCCTTCGCCTTTATTGGCAGTTAATGAAGACTTACGCAAGCGCATGGGGGCGGTGGCCGTCCAGGCCGCACGTGCCGTGGATTATGCCAATGCCGGAACGATTGAGTTCCTGGTGGACAAAGACCAGAACTTTTATTTTCTGGAAATGAACACCCGCCTGCAGGTGGAGCACCCGGTCACCGAGGCGGTCACCGGGATGGATATTGTCGCAGAACAGATCCGGGTGGCGGATGGCCGCCGTTTGAGCCGCCGCCAGGAAGATATCCAGCATCGCGGGGCAGCCATTGAGTGCCGCATCAACGCCGAGGATCCGTACAACGATTTCTTGCCATCCACGGGGCGTATTTCCCTCATGCAAGTGCCAACCGGTCCAGGCGTGCGGATAGATACCGGGGTATATGTCGGTTTTGAGATTTCAACCTATTACGATCCGCTTATTTCCAAACTGGTTGTCTGGGGGGAAACCCGGCCCCAGGCCATTGTCCGCATGCGCCGGGCGCTGGAAGAATATCGCATCGTTGGGGTCCGGACGAATATCCCTTTTCACCAGACCATGATGAGCACCTATCCGTTCATCACCGGCGATTACAATACACGTTTCGTGGAAGACCAGTTTTCCAGGCTGGATGCGGCTGAGAACCGGGAACTCTACCTGGATATTGCTGCCTTGATGGCAAGCCTGGTGGCGCATGGTCAAATAGAGCGGCAGACCCAGGTGTATCCAGATCGTGCGCAAAAATCAAATTGGAAGTGGGCGGGACGCCGGGATAGGCTTAACCGATGAAATATATAGCCGAAGTGGATGGCCTGGAATTTCCGGTCGAAATCCTGGATGAACACCACATCCGTTTTGGGGAAAATGTGCTTGAAGTGGACCTGGCTGCTGTCAGCGGCGAGCCGCTTTACTCGCTCATCGTAAATGGTGAATCATTTGAGGGGTATGTCTATCCCGATGAAGCCGGCTGGCAGGTACTTTTGTTCGGGCAATTCTATCAGGTACACGTGGAAGATGAGCGTGAAAAACGGCTGAAATCAGCCATTCAGGGAACCGCCCGTTCGAGCGGAGAATACGTACTTAAAGCGCCTATGCCAGGGTTGGTGGTTTCAGTTCAGGTGAGCGAAGGCGATGCGGTGGAAAAAGGTCAGATCCTTATCATCCTGGAATCAATGAAAATGCAAAACGAATTACGCGCTCCATTGTCGGGGACCGTGGCCCGCCTACGCATCAAAGCCGGTGAGAGTGTGGAGCAAAAACAGACTTTACTCAACCTGACGATAAAACCGGTCGACGCCAGCAGCTGAGTGGATTTCTTTCCCGCTCCAAATGCTTTGCTGGACTTCGCCTGGCTCGCCAAGAAGTGTCGGCAAGAGCTGGGAAAACCGCGCCGGCTCTCCACTGGTATAAAAGCGCAGAAGACCGGTACCGTTCTCTTTTTCGCGTAAGCCTGCCATTTCGAGCAGCCGGGCCGCCTGGCGTGCCACTGCCGGAGCTGGATCGATCACGCGCACTTCCGGGCCCACAATCTGCTTGATCATCGGGATAACAAAAGGGTAATGGGTGCAGCCCAGCACTACGGTATCGATTCCCTGTTCCAGCATCGGGCGCAGCGCTTTTTCCAGAATTTCCCGGGTCGTATCAGAATCCAATTCGCCGTTTTCGATCTGCCCCACCAAACCCGGGCAGGTATCCTGTAGGATTTTTACGCCGCTGGCGAACCGTCCCACCACGGAGGCATATAGCGCCCCCTGGAACGTAGCCGGGGTTGCCAGCACCCCCACCACACCGTTATGGGTAACCTCGGCCGCCGGTTTTACCGCCGGTTCCATTCCTACGAAAGAAATCGCTGGGAAAATTTGGCGTAGATATTGTAGCGCCGCGGCGGAGGCTGCATTACAGGCAACCACGATCAACTTCGCCCTTAACCCAAGTAAGAAACGGGTTATCTGCTCTGAAAACATGCGTACTTCATCCACCCTGCGTGGCCCATAAGGCACATGTCCCTGGTCGCCAAAATAGAGTACGGATTCATTTGGCATCTGCAGCCGGATTTCCTTGAGCACAGATAATCCGCCCACGCCCGAGTCGAAGACGCCAATCGGAGCATGCCCTGGAAGCATTTTTCTTAGCCCTTCCCGGCCGCCTCTACGAAAGCCCCAAACAACCGGCGCGTCACCGGCTGGTCCAGGAGCCATTCCGGATGCCATTGAACTGCCATCCCAAATGGATGGCCGGGTATCTCCAGCCCTTCCACCAGTCCGTCTGGCGCGTACGCCGCCGGTTTTACTGCCGGAGCCAGGTCTTTGGCGCCCTGATGGTGCAAGCTGTTTACCTTCAAATCCGATTCGCCCAGAATGCCTGCCAGAGCGGAGCTCTTTTCCATTCGTATTGTATGAGCCAGATATTGGCGCTGTGAATCCGAATCGTAATCATGCTTGATCGCGCCGGGAAGCTGGTCCTGGATATGAGTATAGAGCGTCCCGCCCAAAGCCACATTAACCACCTGAAAACCCCGGCAAATACCCAGGAAAGGTTTGCCGGATTTTTCTGCAGCCTGCACCAAAGCAAATTCGACCGCATCCCGTTCCAAGTCAACCCCGTCCACGGTTGGATGAGGTTCTCCGCCAAAGCGTTCAATGGCAATATCCCCACCGCCGGTCAAAAGGATGCCATCCAATCTTTCGAGAAGAGCAGTAACTGCCTGGCTGGTTTCTCCGGGTGGAATCAACATTGGCACACCACCCGCCTGGCTGATTGCAGTGAGATATTGATTCATCAAAGCAACAATGGGATGGCCAGCCTTGTTTTTACCGGCATAACTTGTCAGTCCGATGATGGGGGTGGGCATAAGTGCTCCTCACAAAACACAAAAGGGCGCAGCATGGCATCTGCACCCTTTGATTGTAAGCGATTTTTGGATTACTCGAACTTCTGCTTGAGATGAGCCTTTTTGCCAGTCAGCCCGCGCAGGAAATACAACTGCGCCCGGCGGACATGGGTATGGCGCTCCACCACCACTTTATCGATCCGGGGTGAGAGCAGCAGGAAAGTGCGCTCGACGCCAATTCCGTTGGATGCGGTGCGGCGGACGGTGAAATTGGCATTATTGCCGCCCTTGCGTGAGCGGATGACCGTGCCTTTAAACTCCTGGATACGCTCACGGTCGCCTTCCTTAATGCGAACGTGTACACTCACCTGATCACCGGGCTTTAGTTCGGGGATATTCTCATTCTTGGTCGTGTTGAAGTTTTTATTCAAGTCAATCATGATTCATTTTCCTCATAATAAATTCTTCGCCTTGTGGCGCGGGGCGAGATTATAACATGCGTTCTGGATTGGAGCAAGTAGCCAAATTCGAGTATAATTTTCGCTCTGCCCCCGTAGCTCAATGGATAGAGTAATGGACTTCGAATCCAGTGGTTGAGAGTTCGAGCCTCTCCGGGGGCGCCTGACCATACGCACATATTACCATATGCGTTCACTTGCACAATCCGTACCAAAACGCGACCCGCCTGACCAGGTCGCGTTTCGGTTTCATCCGGGTTTTTCAGAATTCTACTACCAATCCAATGTGCAAACACTTTTGCACATTGGATTGGTAGTAGATCGCAGTGCCTGGCATCCTGAATTTGGATGCGGTCCCAGCCAACAAGAGTCACCTGCTTCTCGGTGCGCCAGGCAACCCGCTGCCACTGGTGAAATTCAGTGACCATATAGGTTCTGAAAGCTGCAGGTCGACAGGTAACTCGAAACAAAACAAATCGGGCAAATAATAAATGACACGCCCGCCAATCTCGTGGCACGTGCGCTTCTTGCGGCTTAGAATTCGGCTAACGTGCCATGTCCACCCATTTATTGAGTCGAAATCCATGACAAGATTATTGAGTCCACGAGAACTTGCGATAACACCTAGAAATTGGTATAATGCGATTTATATAAATTACGAATTTACGAATATCCTAAATGGAGGTATCCTATGTCCGGTACAGTACTCCAGATCCGTGACAATGGCCAGATTACCCTACCCACTTCCATCCGCCGAAAAACCAACCTGAAATCAGGGGACCTGTTGGAAGTGAGCATTGAGTCAGATGGATCCATCCGCCTTACCCCCCAAGTGGCGATAGATCGTTCCCAGGCTTACTTCTGGACCAAGCGTTGGCAGGAAGGTGAACGTCAGGCCGAAGAAGACATTCGCGCCGGGCGCATGAAGGAGTTCAACAACGTGGATGATCTGATTGCCGATTTGGAATCCGACAAATGATCTTCATCCGCTCCGAACATTTCAAGCGAGCTTTTCAATCTCTGCCAAAAGATATTCAGAAAAAAGCAGTTCGTGCTTTGCTTTTGATGGCCGAGGATATGTTTTATCCTTCCTTGGTGGTAAAGAAGGTTCAAGGCTATCCAGGCATCTGGGAGGCACGCGTAGATATTAAATACCGCCTGACATTTCAATATGAGCAGAAAGATGGCGAGACTATCCGTATCTTGAGAAACATCGACAACCACGAGGAATGTCTGAAGAATCCATAGCAGCTTTTCGGATATGGTCAGCAAGCTGCTAAGGCTAGTCTCGTTCAACACATCCGCGGCGGGTTCCTTCTCACTGGCTTCAGCTTGCACTCGTAATAGCCTTCTCGATGGAGTGAACGAACACCTCCGCCCGCCTTCAGTGCTCATCGGCTTTGGGAAGCATATATGCGCAGGCAAGACACGGTAAATGTGACACCGCCTGCACTGACAGTTCGAGCCTCTCCGGGATGCAGGTACCTAAGGATCTATCCGAAATTATTGAAGAACCGCCGCCTGAATTTTAGGATAAGTTCTAAATTAATCGGGCGGCTGTTTTTGTTTTACGGGAAGCCAAACAGTGAATTTCGTTCCGTGCCCGTCGGAGCTGTTTTGAACCTCAATCCGGCCCTCGTGATGATCCACAACCTGCTTCACGATTGCCAGACCCAGGCCGGTTCCCGGCGCGCCGGACTTGCGCGCCGCCCCGCCACGGTAGAACCGCTCAAACAAATGCGGCATATCCTCTGCACTGATCCCCAAGCCCGTGTCCTCAACGCTGAAACCGGCCTGGACATTGCCATCATCCTGCACAAGGATTGTCTTGATCAGTACCTCTCCACCCGCAGGGGTATAGTTCAAGGCATTGGTCAACAAATTCGAAAAAGCCTGCACTATGGTGGGCTCGTCCAGGCTAATAAGGCCGAGATCCGGCTGGAGCTCCGTGGTAAGTATCAGACCGCGCTCTTTGGAAAGCGCCTGCCGGTCATTAACCAGGGTTTGTATTAATTTATTAAGATCCAATGAAACGGGCCGGAAGGTCACATGTCCAAGATCAAGACGGGATAGATTGAGAAGATCCTCGATCAAACTCCGCAGACGTTGGAGCTCCCGCCCAATTACATCCAGGCGTTCTTCGGTCTTAATGGTCGGCTGGGCGCGCAACATCTGATAATAAAGAACGAGATTGGTTAAGGGCGTGCGCAGCTCGTGGTTAATATTAGCAATAAATTCAGACTTCACCCGGTCGGCAGCCTGCGCTTTTTGCAATGCAGTACGAAGTTCGGCGGTCCGCTCGGCTACACGGGTTTCAAGGTCGGCGGCATGGTGCATAAGTCTTTCATTTAGCCGCATTCGATGGATGGCATTTCCGGCAATTTCCGTTAAAGTCACTAACAAGCGCGCATCTTCACCGGTAAATTCGCGCGGCAGGGGGCTGGAGACGATGAACACTCCGATAATCTCCAACTCTGTCCGGATGGGAACACAGACTGCACTCCACCGAGGCGGGGCTAACTGGCGCAGAACTTCGGCTGCATTCGGGTCCATGGAAACATCGCCAGAGAAATAAATATCTTCCGTAGTCAGGACATTGCCGAGGAAACTTTCTCCGCTTTCCAACTCCAATCGCGCCGCCTTTAAGCACCAGCCTCTTCCGATTACCTGGCGAATTTTTCGGCGTTCTGGATCAAAGAGCCAGACGCCTCCCGTGTCAGTGTCGAGTGCCCGCAAAGTCTCATCCAGCAATTTGGGAAGCATTTCCAGCAGGGATTGCGCCAATCTTAAAGATGTGGAGACCTTATTTACTACCTCCATCTCTTTCAAGCGGTTGGATGTTTCTTCAAAAAGCCTGGCCCGTTCGGCTGCCAGACCGACTTCCCGTCCAATTGCTTCCACCAGGGCGGTCTCGTCCGTGGTCCATTGATGTGAATCAGACGAACAAATTGCCAGCCCTCCAATTCGCCTTTCTTCCGAGAGCAATGGCACCATGGCAGTCGAATGGACACCCATGGATAAAAACAACTCGGCCAGGGGATTATTCACATTCTGCCAGTCGTTGATTATTAATGTCCGGGAAAGCGAAACATTTCCACCGACCGAGGCGGTTGACAATAAAGTATTGATCGTGGAAGGGATGCCCTTCGATACTACGCGTTGGATCCCGCGTGTTGACGAGGATAACCAGATTGCTCCCATATCCAGTCCCAATGCCTTCTGGGTCTGCTCCAGGGCTATGGTCAGAATCTCGTCCAACCCGGTTCCAGTGCGCGCCGAAGCACGAATAATCGCGTTTAAAGCCACCTGCCGGCTGGCGCGCCGGCGCGTTTCCTCGAACAAACGGGCATTTTCGATCGCAACTGCCGCCTGGTTGGCCAGCGTGGTCAGCAGCCGTTCATCATGTTCACCGAAGGCATCGAAACTGCTGCTTTCGACATTGATGCAACCGATCGTCTTGCCTCCCACCTTTAGCGGGACACATAATTCCGAGTTGATTTCATCTCTCTCGGAAACATAAAGTTGGTTTTCCTTCACACTCCCGGTTCGGACTGCCCGCCCGTTCTTGCTTACCCAGCCAATGATCCCATCGTTCGAGCTGGTTATTAATCCGGCCAGCCGGTCAAACATTTCTTTATAGGCACGTCCGGTCAAACCCATCGGGCTGGCCGCCATCAGGAGCATGCGTTGATCCTCAATCATCCAGATAGAGCCGGACCAATTCAATAAATGCTCCAAAGTATCTACGATCCTTTGGGCAACGGCCCGCGGGCTGTGGATTTGTGCAGCCGAAAGACTGGCCTGGTAGAGCAATTCCAATTCGACCAATCGCTGCCTAGTTTCATCAAAAAGACGGGCATTATGAACTGCGCTTGCCGCGGCCCCGGCAAAAAATATGAGTTGTTCCATTTCAGAACTGGTGTACTTCCGTACAGGCGCGCCATCCCCCTGATCAATTTCATTCACAGAAAGCACCCCGACGAGTTCTCCGCTGTACAACATCGGTGCTGCCATTACTGTGGTAATCGGAACAGCATCATATTTGGGAGAGCGATTTTCCCATATCCGGTAATTTTCCACAATCGCAGGTTGGAGGGTTTGCATCACATTCCCCAGCGGCCCTTCTCCGGGCACCAGTTTTGTGCCGACAAACCCCTGGTAACCGTGGGCAACTTTCAACTCCAATTCATTCCGTTCGCCACTCCGCAGGTAAATGGCTCCCCCCGCCGCATCCAGGAGCGAAGCTGCCCGGTCGACAATGGTTTGCAAAAGAATTGTGGTATCGCGTTGCGTGGCGACCTC
>Ga0182027_10006060_pt1 | contig 18222 bp, 20 predicted proteins | sample 712E1DmetaG_FD_121300 | JGI IMG/M metagenome (GOLD analysis project Ga0182027, IMG submission 121300) | Permafrost microbial communities from Stordalen Mire, Sweden - 712E1D metaG (Illumina Assembly) | ecosystem: Environmental > Terrestrial > Soil > Wetlands > Permafrost | place: Sweden... | reverse complement strand
TCTCTCCTGCCTTATTGACGTTTCGAGCCACCGCCGGTCGTTTAGTCGTCGGGCCTGTCGCCGGAGTGACCGTTATCATTTTACTATTCAGTGCCCGTTGGCTGCAATCTTTTTGTGTGTTGCCAAAACTCCCGTCTCGGGGAATTCCCCGGCTGCGGTTCTGGAACATTTGACTATGAACTTCACAACTTCCTGGCAAGCTTCCACGACTTACAGCTCTGGGGCGCCACGGCTCTCGTGGTGAAAACGGTGTTCGGCTGGCTGGCAGGGGGAGAAAGGGAGAAAGGGAGAAAGGGTCGCGGTAGGGACGATCATTGCTGCCCGCCCCCCGCGCGGATCCATACGGGCGCTACTAACGCATACGGCTCTTACCTCGGATGTGTGGTGTCAAAGCGCACGCGGGGGTGGCCTTGCGCACACCCGCACCACGGCACGCTACGACAGGGGAACCGGTTGGCACGGACCGAAATTCTCTGTTTTGGCGAGGAAAACAGGGATCGGCTGATGGCTATCGGCCCTAATATCCACGAGCCAGCCACATGGGGACAAAGAAATAGGCACCCGCCGCGCACTCGCGTCCTGCGGCGGCGAGCATGGCCAGGCGCGGCCTTCTGGCGGGGACAACGGCTGCACACGTGAAGAATTCGAATGCCAGCAATGGTGCTCCCATCGCGCGCAGGAATCCCAGCCCCCCAGCCAGTTCCCACGGCCCCCCTGGCTGCGGCTGGTTGATAACCAATGCACTCAGGCACGCGCCGATCGGGCCGGTAATCGCGATTGCCAAAGCGAGAATGGAAAGCGCCGTCCAGGCCTTTTGGTAGGACCGCAGAAAGTAAAGTCCCAACGCCGTGGGGACTAGAGCCATGACACTAAAGGACTCAACAAAGAGCATGAAGTCGCCCCAGGCGTACATCCCCGCTGACGCCTGCGCGTCGGGCCCCGACGTCTGCAACTGCCGGATGTATACCAGCACACACGCCACGATCAGCGCAACGGCGTAACCCCCAAGAACAGTTCCAACCTTGCCTAGCTTGGTCATCTCTCACCCACACGCGTTCGACACTCTAATGCGCAGGCTGGGGGTAGTCAACAGCAATGGCCGCTGGCAGCACCATTGTTCCTGTCTGAGTCCGTGCTCCATGGCCTCTGTGGGCTCCGTGGTGAAATCCCTTATGACAAACTCCTCCGCTGGGAATAGAATTGCAGGTTCATAAGTAGTGGCGGTGGGGCATTCATGTTTTCTCCCTGCCATTTTGAATCCACGCCACTCAACGTAAAGGATACTCATGATCGTTCCCTATGCCGATTTGAAAGGCCAATACGCCTCACTGCGAGAGGAGATCCTGGCGGCACTCGACCGCGTGGGAAGCAAGGCCGCATTCATCCTGGGCGAAGAGGTCTACGAGTTTGAGCGGGAATTTGCCGCCTACCTCGGTGTGAAGCATTGCGTGGCCGTAAATTCCGGGACCAGCGCCCTGCATCTGGCACTGCTGGGAGCGGGCATCCAAGCAGGCGACGAGGTCATTACCACCCCCAACACGTTTATCGCCACGGCGGAGGCCATTTCTTATACCGGGGCAAATCCGGTGTTCGTCGATATCGATCCGCGCACGGCTAACATGGACCCAGGCAAAATCGCCGCGGCCGTAACTCCGCGCACGCGGGCAATCCTCCCTGTGCACCTTTACGGTTTGGCAGCGGAGATGGACGCCATTCTGGAAATCGCGGCCCGGCACAAGCTGACGGTCATTGAAGACGCGTGCCAGGCGCACGGCGCTTGCTACCATGGCAAGCGGGTGGGAAGCATCGGCACCGCGGCGGCATTCAGCTTTTATCCCTCGAAGAACCTTGGCGCTTACGGAGAAGGAGGCGCGCTGACCACCAACGACGATGCCCTAGCGGCACGCGCACGCTCTCTGCGCTGCCACGGGGAATCGCGCCGCTACTTTCACGACGTCGTGGGTTACAACTATCGCATGGAAGGATTCCAGGGCGCGATCCTGCGCGTCAAGCTGCCACGGCTGGAGAAATGGAACGCACGGCGAAAAGAGCTGGCAAATATTTACCGCCGCACGCTGGCCGGCGCGCAATTAGAACTACAGGATGGAGGCCCCGCCACTGAGCGCGTGGATCACCTCTTTGTGGTTTACGTCGCTCACCGCGATGACGTTCGCACGCGCCTGGAAGAACGCGGCGTGCAGACCGGCATCTATTACCCGCTCCCTATCCATCTGCAAAAGCCCTATCAGTCTCTGGGCTATCAGCGGGGCGATTTGCCGCAGGTGGAAAGCGCCTGCGAGCGCGTCATCAGCATGCCGCTTTATCCTGAAATGACCAACGAACAGGCGGCTTACGCGGCACAAACGCTGCGGGAAATCGTGGGCGAAAGATAACCGGGAATCGAAATTCGAAAATCGAAACTGGAAACTGGAAAATCAAAATTCGAGAGTTGAGATTCGGAACTCAAAGCGCGAGGTTTGTGGCTAGTGCTTAGTGGCAGTAGGTAGCGATCTTATTTTGTCGGGGATGGAAGGGCGGCCTTTAGCCCCCCCCTGGAGTTTTTACATTCTGCCGTGCGCTAACTCGCGCGGCGGAAACCACCTCCCGGCGCGAGCGCGCCGCCCCTCCTGATTCAGGAGGGGAGTTTTAACGGCTCCCCTCCTCAGCGGAGGAGGGGGGGCGCCCCTGGCGACGGGGTGGTGCTGAGCAGGAAATGTAGAAAATCGAGGGCGGGGCTTTAGCCCCTGAAGCGCGTTTCGACTGTCGTGTCCCGTTTGTCGTGCTAAATTGATCAGGGTGAATCTGGCGAAATGAAACATCGGCGCAGCTTCGCGTGGATGGACCTCCTATGGCTGGCCTTTCTGGCCGGGGTGGCCGTGCTGGAACCGCGCCTGGACATCGTCCACAAGCAACTCATCCTGCTTGCCATTGGCGTATTTCAGATCTTTGAGCACCGCCTTCTGGAATGGCTGCCGGAGCGGGGGCGGACCTACAGCGTTATCCTGAAAATCCTCTTGGCGTCGCTGCTGGTGGATCATACCGGAGGAATCAATAGCAGCTTATATCTTATCTATTTTGTCCCCGTAGTCACGGCGGCCATGTACTTTGAGCTGTGGGCCACGCTGGTTTGGACGGCGCTGACTTCCGCCGCGTACTGGTCGTTCGTGATCTGGGTGCTCAATGAATACGAATTAACCGCAGACGGGGCCGCGGAATTGGCCACCCGCAGCCTGTTCTTCTTCCTTGCCGCCATCATTGTCAATCGGTTCGTAACCGAGAATCGCCAGCAAGCCAAGCTCTACCGGGAACTCGCAGAAACCCTGGCAGAAACCAATCGGCGGCTGGAGGAGGCGCAGGAGGAAGCGCGACGTTCCGAACGCCTGGCAGCGCTGGGGCAGCTATCCGCCGGCTTGGCGCACGAGTTAAGGAATCCGCTGGCCGTCATTAAAGGTTCGGCGGAAACCCTGACGCACAGGCTTGCCAGCTCCGACCCCATCACCACCGAGATGGCGGGGTATATTTCCAGCGAAGTCAACCGCATGAATGCGCTGGTGACGCGCTTTCTTGATTTCGCCCGCCCTCACCAACTCGAGGAACACGAAGAACTGATTCCACCTTTGATCGAACGGGCGCTGAAAGCGGCGCACGACCGCTGGCCCGCCGCCAAGGTGGAAGTGGAACGGCAGTTCGATTCAGCCCTGCCGGAAGTCATGGTGGACGGCGAACTGATTGAGCGGGTGTTCACCAACCTGGTGCTCAACGCCTATGAGGCCATGGGATCAGCCGGGGGAACATTGCGGGTGGGGGCGCTCCCAAGCTCGGAGGGCAAACCCGGCGTCGAGATCACCTTTGAGGATACCGGCCCGGGAATTCCCGCCGAACTGCGTGCGCAAATCTTCAACCCCTTCTTCACCACCAAGGAAACGGGTGTGGGATTGGGGCTTTCCATCGTCTCCAAGATTATCGACGACCACCACGGGTGGATCCGCGTGACCAGCGAGCCGGGCAGCGGCGCGTGCTTCCGGGTGTTCCTGCCCGCAGGCAATGCAACGTAGCGGCGGATTCACCCCGCCATCCATGCAATGATTTCAACCCACGATGGAGGAGTAAAGCCGCCGCTACGTTATCGTTATCGGCGGACTAAAATGCGCGCCTATTACGGCTTAAAGGCCTCGCCACCATGCGGCGAGAATTGGGTCAGGGCGCTATCCAGCGGCCGGCTCGCGGTCGGCACCGGCACCACCCCTTTAAAGAGGATGTCCTCCGGCAAAAGTTTGCGCCCGTAGAGCTTTTCGTTCGATTCCTTGTCCTGCTTCAGGATCTGCCCGTCGAGTGAGACACCGGCAAAAGCGCCGCGCGAGCGCGAGTAGGTAAGGATTTCCGCATGGAGTTGCAGGTCCGTGGCGCCTTCCGCGCTGCGGCCCACCGGCCCGCCGGCAGCAGAAGCGTCAGCGCCAATCTTGGTCTTGTCGTGCAGAAGCTTTTCCGCGCCCCTGCCATTCATCACCAGCAAGACAAAATCCGTAGCCTGACCGCCAAGCTGGAAACCTATATTGGCGCCGCCCACTGTGAACATCGAAGGAGCACCCCAGGGACCGTTCCCTCCGGTCCGGCAAACCAGCGCCCCCCGGCCATAACTGCCGCCCAGGCCCAATGCCACCTTCTTTTCAGAGGGGATAACGCCCACACAAACCGCCTTGTTCAGCAGGTCGTGAGGAATACCCTTTTCCGGGGTTTTCATAATATCGGTGATGACTTCCGCCGACTTCTCCAGCCGCTCCGCTTCCTTGTCAGCAGCCATGCCAACACGCGCACTTCCACACAAGACAAGGGAGAGACCTATCGTCAATCCGTATCGCATGTACAAATCCTCCACGAAAATTTGGAGTTGCGGAAACTCGCAACCATTAAGTTTGATGCGTTCAGCCCTCGAAAAATGTCCTGATTATTATTTTGCCACAGGCCGGAGACAACGGCAGGAAAGATTTCCGGGAAGTGCGGGCAAACCCCGCCATGGAGCGCGGCCGCGAAGCTGCCGCCTTTCCACGAGTGTGATCGGCTCGTGATTTGAGTGCGATCGCTGGCACTACGGCATTCCAAGGCGGGATCGGCTGCTCCCGCACACCAAGGCGCTTCGCGCATGGGCATATAAAAACGCGCGCCAAGCAACCACGATTGATGACAGGCCCTCATGCATCGATAACGAATCTGTGCAGAACACGACGGGGGACGGAACTACTCAAACTCGCGCAGGTCAATTCCCTCCAATTCCGGATCGTACGTCTGACCGGAGGCCAACAGTTCGTCCCAGGTTATTTCCCGGCGGCTATACGCAGCCTGGCGCCCCAGGATGATGCTGAGCGTTGTTTCCGCTCCCATGCCGGCCTGGTTGTGAAACTTGCCGCTGGTAATGCTCTCGATGAAAGCCTTTTCCTTTTCCGGGTCGGCACGGTCGAGAGCGTCATGAAAGACTCCCGCGGCATTATTCGCGGCCGAATCGTCGCCGGATGCGTAGATGTTGGCGTGTCCCCGCCGTGACGATGCGGGGCCGCTGCTGCCCTCCCACTCCCACGGTTTTTCGCCGTAGATTCCCACTACGCCCTTGTAGTGCAGTTCAGCGGTCCCTTTCGCACCAAACAGGCGAATGCTGGCGTCGCTCAACGCATCGCCCGCTTGAAACGAATTGAGATTCAGATGGATGTCGTTGGGATAGGTCAGCGTGACGTCAAAGTGGTCCCAACAATCGCCAGCGTCTTCTTTCACGTTTCGGCCGCCCGTGCCAATGGCCTTCAGTGGGTGCGCCTCCAGCATCCAATTGCATAGATCCACCAGATGAATGCTCTGGTCCACGATGATATCGCCAGACATAACGCGGTCCCAAAAGAACGTCCGGATGCGGCGCTCAAGAGGCGAGGCGTTGGGAAACGGCGGGTAGAAGATGCCAGTCGAATGATAGTAGGCGGCGCCGCAGGCGATCTTACCCAGCGCTCCCCCTTGAATCCGGCGTGCCAGTTCAACGTACGGGGGCGCGTGGCGGCATTGGAAGCCGACGTCGAGGCTGAAGCGGTTTTGCACCTTGTCCCCGATCCGCATCACACGTTTGCAGCCGGTCACATCCACCGCCGCGGGCTTTTCACAGTAAACGTGCTTGCCGGCATCAACGACGGCCTCCAAGTGGCCGGGATGAAAAATGTCGGGCGTGGAAATCTGCACCATGTCGATGTCGGGACAGTTGGCCAGGGCCTGATAAGCGTGCGGGCCGCGAAACAGCAGCTTGGAGTCAATCCCGGCATAGCCATGCTTGGCGGCAACGGCATCAAAGTGGTGCTTTCCCTTCTCCAACTGGTCCGGAAACAGATCGGCCAGAGCGGTCACGCGTGCCGAGGTGTTGTTGGCAAACGATGTGGCCACGTGCGTGCCGCGATGCCCGCAGCCGAGCAATCCCAATCGAATCGCCGAGTTCGCCGCCGTCCCGCGCACAAGTTGGGGCTTCATGATCATGATGCCCGCTGCGCCGGCGGCGCCCAGGAACTCCCGCCTTCCCATCTTGTTTTCAGATCCAGTCATAGGTCTTCCTCCTGTTTTTTCTACACGGTTCTTATCGCCCTGGGTTGTCCACTTCCGGCCGGGATTTGTCTACGCTCGAAGGTCCGCGCCACACCTCCGGCATTGGGACCGGCGGCGGGCGTTGAGCGTGTGACACTGAGGACACGTCAGGTACATGGCACGCGCAAACAATTGAGTAACGACGGCGCTGAAACCCAGGATGCCCACCGCGAGAGCGATGTTCAGCAGCGTCTGGCGCATAATTCAAGCTCTTAGCTTCCAGCTATCAGCTAATGCCTTTGGCTAACTGCTGATCGCTATTTTACCAGCGATGCCCGCGCCGCGCGGACCGCTTCCACATACAGTCGCGCCGTGGCGGCAATCGCGTCAAATTTGTGTTCGCGCAGGGATTTCAGATCCACCAGTTCTCCGCCCACGGCCACAGCCGCCGCGCCCGCCTTGATGAAATCGGGCGTCGTCTCAAGATTAACCCCGCCCGTGGGCAGCATTTCAATTTGCGGAAAGGGTCCCTTGAGAGCTTTGATGTACTTGGCGCCGCCGACCGGGCCGCAGGGGAAAATCTTCACCATATCCGCGCCCGCTTGCCATGCGGCGACGACTTCCGTCGGCGTCAGCGCGCCCGGCATGCAGGGTTTGCTGTAACGCCGCGCCAATTCAATGACGTGGAGATTGAGGGCAGGAGTAACGATGAACTGCGCCCCAGCCAGCAATGCCGCACGGCCGGTTTCAGTATCAAGAATCGTGCCGGCGCCCAGCAGAACTTTGTCACCAAATTTGTCCGCCACCTTCTCCATAACCTGAAGGGCGTGGGGAACGGTCATAGTCACTTCGAGGATGCCGATGCCACCCGCAATAATCGCCTCCGCGGCGAGCAAAGCGTCTTCCGCCGAAGGTGCACGCACAATCGGCACCAGGCCGATTTCGCGAATCTGTCCAAGTGCTTTTTCTTTAGTCCAAGACATATGATTCTCCCTCGTTAGTTATCAGGTGCCAGGCATTAGGCATCAGGTTCCGCAGACCACTTGCCGCGACGGGCAGAGGGTAAAAGATAAAGGGTAAAGGTTGAAGCGGTTTATCCTTTATCTTTTACACTTTCAGCCTCCGGCACCTGATACCTGACACCTTGTTTCTCACCGCGCTACGCGCAGGCTGGAACCTTTGAGCAAATTTCCCACTTCCGCCAGGGTTGCCCAGTTAAAGTCTCCGGGCATTGAATGCTTCAGCGCGCTGAAGGCGTTACCGTAGCGGACGGCAGCCTGGTATGACCCCTTCATCAATCGGCATGGATAAAACCGGCGCTGAAGGAATCGCCGCCTCCCAGGCGGTCCACAATTTCCAGTTCGTACTTCATATCATCGTAGAATGTGCCGCCAGCATTAGCAATAGCGGTGAAGTGTCCGCAGCTGACAGAAGAGCGCGATTCTCCGCCAGATGACCCCGGGAATTTTGCGTCAGGCCGGAAAGCCGTGTGCTCGTCAAGCCCAGGCGGGTCGCCCCCTCCGCAACGCTCAGCTCCCCGCCACCCACCTGAACGTCCAGCGCTGCGGTCTGATCCAGGCGCTGGAAGTGCGGTGGAGAAAGGCGGATCATCGCTTCACCAAAAGTTACCACGTCCGGCATCACGCCCTCCACGTTCGGGCCGTGCTCGACAAACGATCAATTACTATAGAATGTTTGGGAAGGAGTGTAGACCATTTTTCATCCACCATTGCTGGATGGCTGTCCGGCGAAGGCGAGTGTTTTACGGCATCCCAAGGAAGCGCTCCGCGCACCTCACGTTCTTGACTTTGCGCTAAGCTACGGCATACATTGACAGACTGGCTTCCTAAGGACCGATAATACTGAGATTCGGAGTTTGACGCCCGTGCTTAAAGAGCCGGACAAGACCATATTGGACACCATCATCTCCACGCGCCGGCGGACGCTGGAGGAGAGGCGTTTGGCTGTTCCGCTCGAGCGCGTACAGCAGATGGCGGAGGTGCGGCAGGAACGCCGGGATTTTGCCGCGGCACTTGCTTCCCACGCGGACGGGTCGCAGGGATTGCGCGTGATCGCGGAACTTAAGCGCGCGTCGCCCTCGCGGGGGCTGCTGCGCAAGAATTATCGCCGCCGCGAAATTGCTTTGGGATATGCCCGCGGAGGCGCAGCGGCGCTTTCCGTGCTGACGGAAGAGCGGTATTTTCTGGGTTTCACGCGCGACCTCACGGAAGTGCGCAAGGCGGTACAGATTCCGGTGCTGCGCAAGGATTTTATCATGGATAGTTATCAGGTTTATGAGTCGGTGGCGGCGGGTGCGGATGCGCTGCTTCTGATTGTGGCCGCGTTGCCGGATAACGACCTTCGCAGCCTGCTCAATTTGTGCGAACAATTGCGAATCGCCGCCCTGGTGGAGGTCCATACGGGGGCGGAATTGGAGCGAGCGGTGGCGGCGGGCGCCCGCATCATCGGCGTGAACAATCGCAATCTAAAGACCCTGGAAGTGAGCCTGGAAACGTCGTTTGAATTAGGCGCGAAGATGCCTCGCGGATGTATAGCCGTGAGCGAAAGTGGCATCAAAACGGTCACGGATCTGCGGCGCATCCAGGAAGCGGGCTTCCATGCCGTGCTCATTGGGGAGCGCCTGATGGCGCAGCCGGATCCGGGCAGGGCACTGGGGGAGCTGTTGGCGGATTTTGCCTGGAAACCCCATTGATTTTGGATTTTAGATTTCGGATTTTGGATTACGGGCTACGCGTTGCGGCGGGCGTTTGACGGGGGCGGAAATTGGGTTTGCTGCGAACGAATCCAAAATCGCAAATCCAAAATCCAAAATTGAAAAGATGCCGACACGGGTAAATATTTGCGGGATCACCCGCTGGGAAGACGCGCAACTTGCCGTCGAGCTGGGCGCGGCGGCGCTGGGTTTCAATTTCTATCCCCCTTCGCCGCGGCACATCGATCCGGCGGCCGCCCGCGCCATCGTGGTGAAATTGCCGCCGCTGGTAACGGCGGTGGGCATTTTCGCGGATGAATCGGATGGCGGGCGCGTGGCGAGTGTGGCACGGGAGGCGAGGATTGGCACCGTGCAGTTGCACGGCCCCCGTTTTCCACCGCCGGAAGGCCCTTTGGCGGATTTCACGGTGATCCGCGCCTTGGCCATTCTGAAAGGATTCCAGCCAGAGAGGCTGCGCGAGCTGGGTGGTGGGACGTTTTTGTTGGATACGTACGACGTGGAACTCCTGGGCGGAACCGGCAAGCCGTTCAACTGGGCCCTGGCCCGTGAGGCCAACCGTTTCGGGACGATTTTCCTGGCAGGAGGATTGACGCCTGAGAATGTTGGGCAGGCGATCCGGGAAGTTCGGCCCTTCGCGGTGGATGTTGCCAGCGGCGTGGAAGCTGCGCCCGGGGTGAAAGACGCGCACAAATTGCGGGCTTTCTTCCAGGAGGTTGAGCAGGCTGATCGGGGAATCAAAGATGGAATTTGACATTTCAACAGGTCCAAATGCGCGCGGGTGGTTCGGCGAATTCGGCGGCCGTTTCGCGCCGGAAACGCTGATGGCTCCCGTGGAGGAATTGGAAGCGGCATACCATGCGGCGCGCAACGATCCGTCGTTTCAGGCGGAGCTGGCACGATTGCTCAAGGATTTTGCCGGCCGCCCGACTCCGCTTTTCCACGCCCGGCGGCTTACGGCGCGCCTGGGTGGCGCGCAAATCTACCTGAAGCGCGAAGACTTGCTGCACACCGGAGCGCATAAGATCAACAATTGCCTGGGGCAGGGATTGCTCGCGCAGCGGATGGGCAAGACCCGCCTGGTGGCGGAAACAGGAGCGGGGCAGCACGGCGTGGCAACCGCTACCGTGGCGGCTTTGCTGGGAATGGAATGCGTCGTGTACATGGGCGAAGAGGACATGGTGCGGCAGGCTCCCAACGTCTTCCGCATGAGAATGCTCGGCACGAAAGTAGTTTCCGTGTCCTCCGGGACGAAGACACTGAAGGATGCCATCAACGAAGGAATGCGCGACTGGGTAACGAACGTCCAGAACACTCATTACCTGATGGGATCGGCCCTGGGACCCCACCCCTACCCCATGATGGTTCGCGATTTTCAACGCATCATTGGCCAGGAAGCGCGCCAGCAGGCGCTGGAAAAAGTGGGGAGACTGCCGGATATGCTCTGCGCCTGCGTGGGTGGCGGGAGTAACTCCATCGGGTTGTTTTACGATTTCATTCCCGACGCGAACGTGAAGATGGTGGGGGTGGAGGCGGGTGGGCGTGGACCTAAATTGGGCGAGCACGCGGCGCGCTTTGCGGGCGGCAGACCCGGCGTGTTGCATGGCTCATACACCTATGTATTACAGACGGAAGACGGCCTGATTGCCAACACGCACTCGGTTTCCGCCGGGCTTGACTACGCCGCCGTGGGGCCCGAGCACTCCGAACTGCATCGGCGGGGACGCGTGGAGTACACCCACGTAAGCGACCAGGAGGCCCTGGAAGCAACAACACTGCTGGCGCGCGTGGAGGGAATTATCCCCGCTCTGGAATCAGCACATGCTATCGCCGAGGTCATCAAGCGCGCGCCCGGAATGCCGGCAGACAAATTTATTGTCGTGAACCTTTCCGGCCGTGGTGACAAGGACTTGGGGATTTTTCAGACGGAAGGGATTCTGTGATTTTGGATTAGATTTTGAACCGAATTGCGAGCCTTGCTTTCATGATTTTTTCTTTTAAATTTTAAATCTTGGATTTTGAATCTTGAATCAATCACAACCTACAACCCGCGTTGCAGCCCGGTTCCAGAAATTACGCGAAAATGGCGCCAAAGGATTGGTCGTCTATTTGACGGCAGGCGATCCCAGTCTGGACGCCACAGGGGAGCTGCTTTTAGCGCTCGACCGCGCCGGCGTGGATGTTATTGAGTTGGGCGTTCCCTTTTCCGATCCGCTGGCGGATGGCCCGGTAATTCAGCGCGCTTCGGAGCGGGCGCTGCGCGCCGGCACGACGCTGCGCAAGATCCTGGAACGCTTCCCAGGCTGGCGCCAATCCGTGCAAACCCCCATCATTTTGTTCAGCTATTTCAATCCCATCCTGCAACTTGGCTTGGAGAAATTTGCGGCTACCGCGGCGCAAGCGGGAGTTGATGGCGCGTTGGTGGTGGATTTGACCGTGGAGGAGGCCGAGAGCTACGTTCGGGCCATGCGGGAGCGGAATCTGGATACGATTTTTCTGGCGTCGCCCACGTCCACGGATGCGCGCCTGGAACATGCGGCACAACTTTCCACAGGTTTTTTGTATCTTATTTCGCGTACCGGCGTTACGGGTGAACGAACGGAAATATCTTCCAGCGGGCGGTTGTTGACGGAGCGCGCGCGCCGCCTTACCTCTCTGCCGCTCGCCATGGGCTTTGGAATCTCCACCGCGGCGCAGGTTCGCGAAGTCCAGTCGCACGCTGATGCCGCCGTCGTGGGCAGCGCCGTGGTACACGCGATTGAAGAACGGTTTTCCCACGAGGGGCCGGCGGCGATTGAAAAGTTCGTACGGGAACTCAAATCCGGGACGGAGGATCAATCTGCATGAGCGATCTCGCCGGCTGGCGTAAGCGCATTGACGAGATTGACCAGCAATTGGTGAAGCTCTTGAACGAGCGGGCACAGTGCGCGCTGGAGATTGGGCATTTGAAAAAGGCCATGGAGCTCCGCACCTGGCAACCGGAACGCGAGGCCGAGATCCTCCGCAATGTCGTAAAGGCAAATGAGGGTCCCCTGGATGACGCTGCCATTCGCCGCCTGTTTGAACGTATTATCGATGAGGCGCGTTCACTCGAACGGCATTCCATGGACGGTGGGAGTTCCTTCAGAAAGGAATGATGCCTTATGGTCGTCGTAATGCAGGAAGGCGCAACCGAAGATTCGGTACAAAACGTTATTAACAGATTGATGGATATGGGGTTTGATATACACCGCTCCACCGGGGCACGCCACACAGTGCTGGGCGCGGTGGGCGCAAAGGTGGACTTTGACATCCGCGACATCGAGCTACTGGCGGGGGTGGAAGAGGTCCTGCGAATTACCGCACCTTACAAGCTGGCCAGCAGGCATTTCCGCCCGGAGGGAACCTTGGTGGCGCTGGACCGGGGCGTCACCATCGGAGGCGAAGAGGTGGTGGTGATGGCCGGGCCGTGCAGCGTGGAGAGCCCCGGGCAGATTGATAGCGTCGCGGCAAGTGTGGCGGCAAGTGGGGCGCGCGTGCTGCGCGGGGGGGCTTTCAAACCCCGCAGTTCACCTTACAGCTTCCAGGGAATCGGCCAGCCAGGCCTGGAGCTCATGCGCCGGGCCGCGGAAAAGTACAACCTGTGCGTGGTCTCCGAGGTCATGGACCACATCCAAATCCCCATGATGCTCGACTACGTGGACATGCTCCAGGTCGGGGCACGCAACATGCAGAATTACAACCTGCTGCGGGAACTCGGCAAAGTGACCAAGCCGGTATTGCTGAAGCGTGGCATCTCCGCCACCATTGAGGAATTGCTCCTTTCCGCTGAGTACATCATGGCCGGCGGCAATTACAATGTAGTGCTGTGCGAGCGCGGCATCCGGACCTTCGATACTTATTTGCGGAACACGCTTGATATCGCCGCCATTCCGGTCATCAAAAAGCTCTCGCATCTGCCCATTGTGGTTGATCCCTCGCATGGGACGGGCCGGCGGGATAAAGTTGCTTCGATGGCCCGCGCCTCTGTCGCCGCGGGAGCGGATGGCCTGCTGATCGAGGTCCATAACGATCCGGACAAGGCGTTAAGCGACGGCGCGCAATCCCTCTTTCCCGAGCAGTTCGAGCAACTGATGAAGGAATTACGAATGATTGCGCCAGCGGTGGGAAGAAGGATATGAGACACAAAGCTGTTCGCTTGGAGTGAACACTAAAAGCTTGTATCCCGCGAGTTCGTTCCTTGAATAACGCAATTTCAGATTTCCAATTTCGGCGCGTGGCGATTGTCGGTTTGGGCCTGCTGGGCGGCTCTTTGGGCCTGGCGCTGAAGAAGGCAGGCTTCGCGGGCCGCATCGTGGGTTATGCCCGGCGCGCCGAGACGCGCGACCAGGCTCTACGCGCGGGCGCGATTGACGAGGGCTTCGCCGATGTAACCGGGGCGGTGCAGGGGGCCGATCTGGTAATCCTGGCCACGCCGGTCGCAGTGATCCTCGACCAGCTTCCAAGCCTGCAGCCTCACCTGTTGCCGCGGGCGCTCATCACCGATGTCGGCAGCACAAAGCGGCGGATTTGCAAGCTGGCGGCGGAACTCTATGCTGAGGCGCCGCTGTTTCTCGGCGGACACCCGATGGCGGGCAAGGAGCGATCGGGACTTGAAAACGCCGACGCACGTCTTTTCAAGAACGCCCGCTATGTGCTAACCCCGATCAAGCCGGAACATCTCAACGACGCCCGTGTGCAGGCGTTTCGCAGTCTCGTAACGGCCATCGGCGCGCGTCCCCTTGCCACCGATCCGGCAACCCACGATTTGGCCGTCGCGTATCTTTCGCATCTTCCCCAATTGCTCTCTTCGGGCCTGGCCAGCATGGTCGAGGAGAAGCACACGAACGAAGGCCTGACTCTGGAAGTGGCAGCCTCGGGATTCCGTGATGTCACACGCCTGGCTGACAGTCCCTACTCAATCTGGCGCGACATTTGCCTTACGAACACCGAGAATATTCAAATGGCGCTGGACGCGCTGATTCAAAAATTGGAGTCCATCAAGTTGCACCTGAGTGACCGCGAATTGGAGAACGAGTTTCTTGCCGCCCACCGCCTTCGCGACAAGCTACGGGGTCCGGCAGGATAGAATGAAACAACCGCGCGCCTCCCATCCGGACGGGACGCGGATTTTGCCTATTACCACACCAGCACGTTGCACCCGGAGGCCCCTTGGACAAGGTTTATCCGAATGCTGATGCTGCGATTGCCGACCTGCCCGACGGCGCCACGATCATGGTGGGCGGATTCGGGCTCTGCGGGATTCCTGAAAACCTCATTGCGGCGGTGCACCGCAAGGGCGTTCGAAACATCACCGTCATCAGCAACAACGCCGGGGTTGACGGCTTCGGCGTGGGCCAGTGGCTGACCAGCCGGCAGATTACCAGGATCATCGCAACTTACGTAGGCGAAAACAAACTTTTCGAAGAGCTGGTGTTGAAGGGAGAACTTCAGGCCACGCTGATTCCCCAGGGGACCTTTGCCGAACGCATTCGCGCGGGGGGCGCCGGCATCGCTGGATTCTACACGCCCACGGGGGTGGGCACGGTGGTGGCGGAGGGGAAGGAGTTGCGCGAATTTGACGGGCGGAAGTATCTGCTCGAACGGGGCCTGGCCGCTGATTTCGCCCTGATCAAGGCGTGGAAGGGCGACCGCTGGGGGAACCTGATTTACCGGGGGACGGCCCGGAATTTCAACCCCATGATGGCGGCGGCGGCAAAGGTCACGATCGCCGAAGTGGAGGAACTGGTGGAACTTGGGGGACTGGATCCCAATGCCATCGTCACGCCAGGAATCTATGTGAAGCGCATCATTCGCGGCGAGAACTACGAGAAACGCATCGAGCGGCGAATAGTAAGAAAACGAGCCCATGGACAAGCGTGAAATCATTGTGCGGCGAGTAGCGCAGGAGCTGAAGGACGGCTTCTTTGTGAACCTGGGAATCGGCGTGCCGACCATGGTTGCGAACCATGTGCCCGACGGGGTTGAAGTGGTGCTGCAATCGGAAAACGGCATGCTGGGGGTGGGCCCGTTCCCGTGGGAAGGCGAGGAAGACGCCGACCTGATCAACGCCGGCAAGGAAACGATTTCGGCAATACCCGGCACGGCTTATTTCTCCAGCGCGGACTCCTTTGCCATGATTCGCGGTGGGCACATCGACCTCACCGTGCTGGGGGCCATGGAAGTCGATGAGCAAGGGAGCCTGGCAAATTGGATGATCCCGGGAAAGATGGTCAAAGGAATGGGTGGCGCCATGGATTTGGTGGCCGGAGCAAAACGCGTCATCGTCGCCATGGAACACAGCACCAAGGATTCGCGCCCGAAGATTCTGAAAAAGTGCTCGCTCCCCCTGACCGGCGTAAACGTGGTGCACACCATCATCACTGAACTCGCATACATTGACGTAACGCCCAGCGGCTTGGTGCTGAAAGAAATTGCCTCCGGGACTACTCCTGAAGCCGTGCAAGCGCTCACCGAGCCCTCGCTGCGGATCGACCCGAACCTTCGCGTTTTCGCCGTGTGAACAAAATCAAGTAACAAACCGAAGGGTCCGCTTGCCATGCTGATTTCGAAAATCCTGATTGCCGTGCTCGCCATAGCGGCCCTGCCCGCTTCCACCCGCGCAGAATCATCTGCCTGTCCGCATTGAAGCGGGCGAGTTGCGCTACGGCCATTGAGGAGGCACTTGTGGAACTGAACAGCATCGTCATCGTCAGCCTCACCTCACCCAAGGAAAAAATATGGGGGCAAATTTTGCTGTTGGACGCGAAGGGTGTAACGGTGCGGGGAATCGGCATTGAGGCCTTTGACGACTTTATCCGCCAGGTCATTCAACAGGAGGAAACCGGCGTCAGCTTGAACACGGTTTTCTTCCCCATGCATCGGCTGGAACGCATCATTGTTGACGAGCCCAGCGGCTCAATCCCCTCGCTTTCCCAACGGTTCCACGACAAGGTCGGGTTGACCATTCAGGAGTATCTGGGAATCTGCGGCCCGGGGGGTTGAGTGCGCGCGTGACTCGGATGACGTAGCTGGGGCTTGTCCAATTGCTCCCACAAATCGCTTAAATACATCCGGGGCGCGCTGGGGGATATGAACCCCATGCCACGCCCCGATTGAACCAACGCTAACGCTTGACTGACCTATAAATTCGTTCTACCTGCGGCAATGAATCTGGAACTCAGCTCTATCCGAGCGCGCGTTGCCGCTGCCGATCTGTGCCCAGCCATGAAAGTTCTCGCCCGGCGAGCCCAGCCGCCAAGTGAAATGAACGTGTTTGGTTCCTGCGGAGCCAAAGTGGAGCGTCTGTTGTCCCTCGCCTGACCCGCCATCGGACCGCTTAATGCCGTAGGTGACAGTATTGGGTCCATCGACATTGATACTGCCATTGAAATTGATGGTCACCGGGCAACCCCCGTGCCAATCGTTCGGTGACGCCCTTAAGTTCATTTCCGTCACGCGCCCATGCTCGGCCGAATTGCCAGCTTCCGGAGTCAGGAAAACCAGGCACGCGCTTAAAACGACCAACGCCGTTAGAATCCTTTTGATGCACAATGACATAGTGATATCCCTCCTCGATGGGTCCTGAGATTTTATTTTTGGCACCTCCAGCCCGGTCCGACTACCCGCGGACGGCCGGATGGTTGGTTCGATGGAAAAGCAATCTTGCCTCGGTCTCCCGGCTTACGTGAGCGATTACCGTGCGCCGGCGCCGCTCACTCTGGGACCTGTATCCGAGGCCGGACAACTGGCCGAATCATACTCGGGACCCGGTGGCTTTTCAAGCGATGTCGGTGGAGGGGTGCTGCCCCGATTCCAGGCACAGCGCCGGGTTCCAGCCGGCATTGAGCTGCCAGGATGACGGCGCTACATGCGAATTAGGACAGTACCCTCTGGGGCCGTTACCTCAGCCCATTTAAGGGTTGTGATAGAATTTACATCCGCCAGGGGAAGGACGTAGCAACCTCCCTCACTGCCGACCTTAAAATCTAAAACTGTGTTCGATGTTCAGCCGAATTGCTCTGCTGTCAGCGAACGCACATCGATGGATCGGTTGGGGACAGGGAATAACATTCCAGAGCTTGCCATGAACTGTGATGAGATTCTGCAACTGCTTACCTCTCGTCCCAACCCCCACGCGGTGGAGGGAATGGCGCGGTACGGGATTGTCGCGAAGAAAGTTTACGGCGGATGGTCGACTCCAGCGCTGAAGAAACTGGCGCGTGAAATCGGCCGCGATCACGCCCTGGCGCAGAAATTGTGGGCTTCGGAAATTTTCGAGGCGCGCGTGCTGGCAACGATGGTTGATGATCCCGCCAAGGTCACCGAACCCCAGATGCTTAAATGGGCCAGGGACTTTGACAACTGGGCTATCTGCGATGGCGCCTGCATCAACCTTTTTCGCTACACCCGGTTTGCTCACCAGAAATGCGTGGAGTGGAGCACGCGGCCGGAAGAGTTCGTCAAGCGGGCGGCATTTTCTTTGATGGCCGGATTGACCGTGGCCGACAAGTCTGCCGTTGACGAAGCTTTTCTAAAGTTTATTCCCCTTATCAATCGTGCCGCAGTTGATGACAGAAACAGCGTGAAGAAAGGTGTGAATTGGGCGCTTCGGCAGATCGGAAAGCGTAACCCCGCACTGAACCGGGCGGCCATTGCCGCGGCCCGCCAGATTCAACAACTGGATTCCCGTGCCGCTCGCTGGATTGCCTCTGACGCTTGGCGCGAACTCCAAAGCCCTGCCGTGCAGGAAAGGCTGAACAGGCAGGCAAAGAAGCCCGCATTGACAGCCTTCCATTGAAGCCGCTAAATTAGCTGACTGGTCATGGTCACCCGACTCTTAACACCTTCGAATCAGATCACCCTGTTGCGGCTGGTATTCGTGCCGGTATTCGCAATCCTGATCCTGGGCCAGCACTATCGCGCCG
>Ga0182027_10006059_pt1 | contig 18227 bp, 10 predicted proteins | sample 712E1DmetaG_FD_121300 | JGI IMG/M metagenome (GOLD analysis project Ga0182027, IMG submission 121300) | Permafrost microbial communities from Stordalen Mire, Sweden - 712E1D metaG (Illumina Assembly) | ecosystem: Environmental > Terrestrial > Soil > Wetlands > Permafrost | place: Sweden... | reverse complement strand
TGGATATTTCATAGCATGGTAGGGCGAAGCTGCTGCTTCGCCCCAATTCAGGGCGGCGCGGCAGCGCCGCCCTACCGTACAGGGTGTGGAATGTTCCCGCAGGGATATGAAATATCCGGGCTAGCGGGGGGCGGGGGCGAGAAGGGCGGCGATGTTGGCGGGGATGGCGGCGGGGGCGCGCATGAGGGTTTCGCCAATCAGGATGGCGGCGGCGCCGGCGCGGCGCAGGAGGCGGACGTCGGCATGGGTCTTGATGCCGCTCTCGGCTACCAGTAACAGGGACTCCCGGCTGGCAGACGGGATTCGGGCGGACAGGCGGGCGGTCAGGGAGAGGTCCACGGCGAAAGTGTCGAGGTTGCGATGGTTGACTCCAACCAGGGTTGCGCCCAGGGACAACGCGCGGTCCATCTCCGCTTCGTCGTGGACTTCGACCAGGGCGGCGAGTCCGGCGTCGCGGGCTAGGGCGTGGAACAGGCGCAGTTGGCTATCGGTCAGGATGCGCGCGATGAGCAGGATGGCGTCGGCGCCGGCGGCAGCGGCTTCGAGGATTTGGCGGGCGTCAATGATAAAATCCTTGCGCAGGAGCGGCAACTTGACGGCGGCGCGAACGCGGCGCAAATCGTCCAGGGAGCCCTGGAAGAATTTTTCGTCGGTCAGGACGGAAAGGCAGTCGGCCCCGGCGTCCTCGTAGGCCCGGGCCAGGCGGGCGGGATCAAAGTCGGGGCAGAGGAGGCCGGCGGAGGGGGAGGCTTTTTTGATTTCGGCGATGAGGGCCGTCGGGCTGCGGCGGGGGTGTTGGAGGGCGGTTAGAAAATCGCGGCGGCCGCCGCGTTTTTCGAGCGCGGCTTTGAGGGCGGAAACGGTGACGGGGCGCGCGGGGAGGAGGGCGACTTCGATTCGTTTTTGGGCGACGATGGAGTCAAGGATGTTCATGGGTGGTGATGGGAGTAATGGGAATTATGGGAATGATGGAGTGTTGGGAGGGGTATGATGCGTCATTTTCATCACTCCATTACTCCATTACTCCATCACTCCATTTCTTTACGCCTCCTCGTCCTTGACGCCGGCCATGCGCTTGGCGGGGGAGCCGGCGCGGAGCCAGGCGTTGACGAAGGGGTCCAAATCGCCGTCCATGACGGCCTGGACGTTGCTGGTTTGTTGGCCGGTGCGGAGGTCCTTGACCATGCGGTAGGGCTGGAGGACGTAGCTGCGAATCTGGTGTCCCCAGCCGATGGCGCCTTTTTCGCCGTAGAACCGCTCCATCTCGGCGGTCTGCTCGTCGAGGCGGCGGGCATAGATTTTGGAAATGAGCATGCGCATGGCGGTGGCGCGGTTTTGGTGCTGGGACCGCTGGCTTTGGGAGGCGGCGATCAAGCCGGTGGGCAGATGGGTGATGCGGACGGCGGTTTCGACCTTGTTGACGTTTTGTCCGCCCTTGCCGCCGGAACGATAGGTGTCCACCTGCAATTCGGCGGGCGGGAGAACGATGTCGGAATTGGTCTCCTCGATTTCGGCGATGACGTCCACGCTGGCAAAACTGGTGTGGCGTCGCTTGTTGGAGTCGTAGGGGGAAATGCGGACGAGGCGGTGGACGCCGCGTTCGGCCTTGGCGAAGCCGTAGGCGCATTCGCCCTGGACGAGGAGGGTGGCGCTCTTGATGCCGGCGGATTCGCCGGGGAGGACATCAGTCAACTCGATTTCCCAGCCGCGGGATTCGCACCAGCGCTGGTACATGCGGAGGAGCATGTCGGCCCAGTCGCAGGCCTCGGTGCCGCCCGCGCCGGAGTTGATGCTGAGGATGCAGTTGTTGCGGTCGTGCGGGCCGGCGAGGAAGACCTTCAACTCCAGGGCATCCAATTGGCGGCTGAATTTGGCCAGGTCGCGCTCCAAATCGGCCTGGTGGCCGGCCTGGGCGGATTCCGGTTCGCCTTCGGCGAGTTCGAGCATGATGCGGAAATCGTCGAGCTGATGTTCTGCGGCGAGGAGGGGTTCGATTTTGCGGCGGAGGGAGTTGGCCTCGTCAATGAGGCCCTGGGCTTTTTCGCGATTGTTCCAGAAGGTGTCCAGGGCCATCAGGCCGTCCAGTTCGCCGAGCCGCTTTTGAGCGCCGGGGACGTCAAAGAAACCTCCGCAAGTGGGCCAATTTATCGGCGGCGGCGGACAACTGGGCTTTGATGTTTTCGAACATAACCAGGGAAGAGTAGCGCGGAAAGGCGGCTGATAAAGAAAAAACGTAACTTTTCAGAGACTGGTTGTTTAACGGGGTGGAGTCTGTTAATAATATAGCGCTTGAGAACGAAGGTGAAGAGAATGTTCGCCCGCGCCAAAGCCGTGCTGCCGTGCATTGCTTTGGGCCTGGCTGTGGCGCAAAGCGGCTTGGCGCAGAGGAGCACCGGCATCGTCATCACCGATTACAACTCCCTGAATGACGCGGTGCGAGCGGGCGGCAGGAGCATTTTTGACAGCAATGCGACGGTGAATTTGGCCGGGGCGGCGGAGGTGTTGGTGGTGGAGACCGTAGTTGTGCTGGATGGCAGGACCAATGTAAATGGGAGCACCAACAGCGCGACGATCAGCCGCGCCAGCGGCACGGGGCCGATGTTCTCCATTAAGAGCAACGGTTCGCTGACGCTGCTGAACCTGACGCTTTCCGGCGGACTGAGCAGCAACGGCGGGGCGATTTTCAACGACACCGGCGGGACGCTGATCATCAGCAATTGTGTGTTGACGGGGAACACGGCCACCAACTACGCGGGGGCCGACGGGGTCAATGCCACTTCCCAGGGCAGCATCAACGGGGGCAACGGCGGCGATGGGTTGAACGCGGCGGGCGGAGCGATAGTCAGCCACGGCACACTGAAAGTCTATTACAGCATATTCAAAAACAACACCGTCACCGCGGGCAACGGCGGCAAGGGCGGCAGCGGCATCCGGAGTTTTGTTTTCGGCGGGAACGGCGGCAACGGCGGGAACGGCGGCAGCGCGGAGGGAGGGGCGATTGTCTGCACGGGCGGGACCAATATATTTATCGGGACGGATTTTACGGATAACAAATGCACGGCGGGCAGCGGGGGCGCCGCCGGAAGCCCGGCCACCGGCGCATTTGCCGGGAATCCGGGTTCTGGAGGAATTGGCGGCGGGAGCGTTGGCGGGGCCGTTGTGGCTTCCGGTTCGCTGTTCATGTCCAATTGCCTGTTCACCGGCAACTCGACTGCGGGCGGCGGCACGAGCAGCTTCAGCCACGCCGGCGGCGCGGCCACTGGCGGCGGGCTTGATCTCTCCAGTTCGAAGAATGCCGCCGTTATTGTGAACACGACTTTCTATCAAAACTCCTGCCAGGGCGGGGCGGGCGGCGGCAATTCCAGCCGGAACCTGAAGCCGGCGGGCAACGGCGGTTCGGCCATCGGTGGCGGACTGGCGAGTTCGGCGGCGCTGACGATATTGACCAATTGCACGCTGGCGACGAATAATTTGACGGGCGGCACCGCGGGAGTGACCACCACCAGCCAATCCAACGGGCTGCCCGGCCTGGCGGAGGGATTTGACTTGGCGGCGACGGCCGGCACATTGAGAATGGCCAATTCGCTGCTTTATGGGGGCAGTAACTCCATAGCCACAAACACCGGCACCACCACGACCACCCCGAGCACTTACGCCACCAATACCCAACCCAATGTTTTCGGCGGCGTCACCGACCTGGGTTACAACCTGAGTTCGGACACCAGTGTCGCCCTGGGCGCCGCGGGCAGCGGCGAAAATGTGGATCTTATTGTGGACACCGGGTTGAGCGCGCCGGGGGGCACGGTGGTGGGATTGCGCGGCGGCTCCACGGGTTCCACCCTCGCGCTTCTGACCGGCAGTCCGGGCCTTGGCGCCATCCCCGGCATCCCGGGCATCAGCTTTCCGGCCTACGACCAGGTATTCCAGGCCCGCTCCAGCCCGACAACCATCGGGGCGTATGAAGCCAACGCGCTGGATTTGACCGCGGCTTCGATTGACACGAATTTCATTACCCAAGCGCCAGTGGGCACAGACGCGGCTGCGGGCGACACGGTGGAATTCGCGGTGGAGACGAACGACACGAGCAGCGTTGCGGTGGGTTTTCAGTGGCAGTTCAACGGGACGAATTTGATTGACAACAAGCGCATTTCCGGCGCCCGGAGCGCCAATCTGATCATCAAGCCGGTTACAACCAATGATGCGGGCGCCTATACGGTCCTGGCCGGCGCCACCACGTTGATTAGCAACGGCATCGTCACCAACAGCGCGACATTGACCGTGTACGTGCCCCCGGCGATTCTGGTGCAGCCTCCCAAGATCATCAAGCCGGCGCCGGGGAAACTGGTGAACATAAGCGTGAAGACCATCGGCGATTCGACCCCGGACGATCCGTTGACCTTCCAATGGTATCTGGAGAGCTACGACCAGACAAATGCGTTGAGCGACCTGGACCCGGGGGTCACCGGTTCGGCCTCCTCCACCCTGACCCTCTACCCGCTGGAGAGCGGCAACGCGGGAAGATATTTCGTGGTAGCCGCCAACCAATACGGCTCGGTCACCAGTTCCACAGTGACCTTGTCCATCCCGCCGCCGAAGCTGGCCATCGGGAAAATCCCGTTGAACGTGACCGATGAAACGCTGACGGTGGAGGGAACCGCGGAGAGTGAATTTGGGGTGACCAATGTGCTATATGAGGTCAACGGCGAAACGAATTCAGCGGATAGCGTGGATGATTTTTCGACCTGGTCCGCCACGCTGACACTGCAGCCCGGAAGCAACACATTCAGCGTCTATAGCGTGGATATTCTTGGGCAGGAGTCCCCCGCCAAAAGGCTCGCGATTTTTTACACGATGGAGAGCACACTGACCTTGCTGGCCAGCGGCTATGGAACCATCAGCAGTAATTTCACGACCGACTCCCTGGTGGTGGGCAGGAACTATGGCGTCACCGCTTTGCCCGGTTCGGGCAACTTGTTTGCCCGCTGGACCGAAACATGGACCGATGCGGACTTTAACATGGTGACCAACACAGCGACGAACAGAGCGCTGAGGTTTCTGATGGAACCGGACCTGACCTTGACGGCCACGTTTGTGACCAACTACTTCAATGGCGCGAAGGGAACCTACAGCGGTTTGTTTTCCGCCACTAACGGAGTGGCCTTCGGAAGCGCGGGTCTGCTACAGAACCTGGTGGTCGGGGCCGGCGGCGCTTACAGCGGCAAACTCTATGTCGGCGCAACGAATTACGCCGTCGCCGGCAATTTCAATGCTTACGGCGCCGCGACCAATCAAATCACGAATCGGATCACCCGCACATCGCTGACGCTGGTGATGAAGCTGGACTTCGCCGCCACTCCGCCGCAATTGACCGGCTCGGTGGGGCAAACAGGGGGCGTCCCGTTCTATTCCACCCTGCTTGCGGAACGGGCTGCAACCGGCCTGGCTTCGGCGCAATATACGTTACTGATCCCGCCCGGGGCGCAGTATGCCCCCGGGTATGGCTACGCGCTGATTACCAACCACCTTGGGACCGCGACCGTGACGGGGGCGTTGGCCGATGGCAGCGGCTTCAGCGAAACGATCCCGATTTCGCAAGGGGGCAGCCTGCCGGTTTATGCGGCGCTGCCCAAGGGCGGCCTTTTGTGGGGCCTGTTGGGCGTCACCAACCAGGCGCCGGCGGGGGAACTGACGTGGATCAAGCCGGCGGCGGCGGGCGGGTTGTTCCCGGTCAGTTTCACCAACGTGGTTGCGGTGCAAGGGGAACTATGGACCAATCCGTCCGCGAACGCGCTGGCCCTGCAATTCGCCGCCGGAGAGTTGACGATTTCCAATAGCGGGGCGGACCTTGGTTTTTACGTGGCGGTCAGCAACAACAATGCGCTGGCGAAGCTGGGCAGCCAGCCAACTAATTTATTGACAGGTTCCATCAATGCCCGGACGGGCCTGTTGAGCGTCACCTTTGGCAAGGGCAACGGCGAGCCGGCCGGCGCCGGGCGCGGGATTGTCGTGCAAAAATCCGGCAGCGCCGTTGGGTTCTTTACCAATGCCGCCGGCGCTGGATGGATCGGCCTCAGTACAAACCTCAGCACCAACGCCCCGGTCATCGTGCAGCAGCCGGCCAGCCGGAACTACGTGTCCAACGCGAACGTTCAATTTTCCGTCCATGCCATCGGCGCGCTTCCTTTGAGTTATCAATGGCAGTTTGACGGAACGAATCTGACCGATGGCGGGCCGTTTTCCGGCGCGACCTCTCCCAACTTGACAGTCTCAAATGAAGTGATCTTTGATGCGGGAAGCTATTCTGTGATTGTCTCCAACTCTGTCAGTAACGTCGTCAGTTCCAATGCCACCTTGACAATCACGGCGCCGGCGCTGGCCATTACTCCCAAGCCGGGACCGGCCACGACAAACAATCCGCTTGTGGTGCGGGGAACCGCTTCGGACAAATACGGGACCGCTGCGAATAGAACCGGGTTGAGTGCCGTGCTATGCCAGGTCAACAGCAACGGATGGCGTCTTGCCACGACCACGAACAACTGGGCGAACTGGGTCAGCACGAACGCCCTGCGGCCGGGAACGAACATTTTCCAGGCTTACAGCGCGGACCTCATTGGCAATCATTCCGCGACCAGCATGGTGACCGCTTTTTACGTGACCTATAGCACACTGAATTTGCTGACCAATGTGGATGGCGCAATCAAACCCGGTTTCGCCAACAAGCCCGGCGCTTATCTGACAAACGGCCTGAGCTATACCAACCTGGCCGCAGGCTCCAACTACACGGTCACTGCCGTGCCCGAACCCGGCGCCCTGTTTTCCAACTGGACCGCGAGCTTTTCGACCAACCTATTGACACTGACGAACAATCCGCTGACGTTTCTCATGGAGTCCAACATGACGTTGACGGCCAACTTCGTCAGCAATATCTTCGCGCCTTCCGTTGGAATTTACAACGGCCTTTTCTGGAGCGCCAACACCAATGGCGTCCTCATAGAAACCGCCGGGATGCTCTATCACTTGGTCTTGACAAACAACGGGACTTACAGCGGCAAGCTGCTCATGGGGGGAACCAATTATCTTCTCGCCGGCCGCTTCAGTCTCTCCGGGCGTGCGACAAACAGCTTCGGCACAAATGCCGCCGGCGGCGGGCTGCTGATGGTTGAAATGACACTGGAGACAGCCCCGACGAATCAAATCGTGGGGACGGTTTCCAGCAATTCGTGGACGGCCAATCTGACGGCCGAGTTGGGCGTCGCCAACCCGAATTCGGCGGAGTACACCCTGCTGTTTCCGTCAGCCGTCGCCGGCTCGACCAACATACCGCCCGGCGATGGCTACGCGCTGGTCACCAACCACCTGGGCATGGTCACGCTCACCGGCGCGCTGGCGGACGGAAGCGCGTTCAACGAGACCGTGCCGGAATCGCAATTCAGCGATCTTCCCATTTATGCGAGCATTTACAGCAATACCGGCGTGCTGATTGGTTGGGTCAATTTGGACAATCTGGAATCCGGCACGCCCACCAACGCCCTGACATGGATCAAGAAATTGTCCGGCGGGGCCGCCCGTTATCACGGCGGGTTCACCAACACGCTCTCCGTTCAAGGCGCGCCGTGGAGCGACACCACGCCGGCCATGACTCTTGCCAGGGGAGATTTGTTGTTGACCAATGCCGGCGCCAGCCTGGATTTCACAGTGGCGGTGCTCAAAGACAATACAATCACGAAGCTGGGCGGTGCGACGCCCAATTCGTTGAGCGGCACGATAGATCCCAAAACCGGCTTTTTGAAAGTCTTCTTCGGCACCGGCACCGGCACGGCCGTCACGGAAGGACTGGGCGCCGTCCTGCAGGATCAGGACATGGCCGGCGGCTTCTTCCTCACCGCCACCAACGCCGGCGCGCTCCTCCTGCAGCGCTAATCCTTCTTGTCCTTTCCCGCCTTGATTTCCGCGACCAGCCAGGCGATGAGGGCCGGGCCGAAGCAAATCGCCAAGCCGAGCGGCACGAGCCACAAACCCCAGGGGGCGAGGTTGGTATTCGTCATCATAAAGCAACTTCGCACCGCCGCCGCGCAATGTAAAGAGGCATTGGGCGCAGGACAGATTTCTTCGCCTTCCCGGTAGGGCAGAGCTGCTGCTCTGCCCTGAATTCTTGGGCGGCGCAGCAGCGCCGCCCTACCGAAGAAACGAAGAATTCTGTCCTGCGCCCAGAGGCATTTTTGTTTCGCGATTGGGGCTTGACTTTTTTGACGGTTTGTGCTCAACTACGGATTGGAGATTGACGCAAAGCAAATTTGAAGAAAGAAAGGCTTGTCACATGAAAATGACGCATTGGCTTTGGCCGGTACGAAACGGCTTCCTCGCAAGCGGTCTGCTCTTGATCTCCACCTTCGGCGGGTTCGCGCAGTCGTCCGCCACCATACCTGTGGTCACCCTTCAGGCGACTGTGCCCGCGGCCACTTGGGCGGGCAGCGCCGGGGTGTTCAGCGTATTTCGGTCGGGCAATCCCGATCCGGCGCTCAATGTGTATTATTGCATCAGCGGCACGGCCTCCAACGGCGTGGATTACCAGGCGATAGGCCAGTTTGTGCAACTCCCCGCCGGAGTCATGTCCAATGCAATCGTCATACAGCCCATTTATCGCGGGCAGAGCAACGTGGAGACCGTCACCCTGGAACTGTGCCCCTCGCCCATGATGTCGCCAGTCAACTACTCGATTGGCTTGCCGAGCGAGGCAACCGTTTATATCACATCGGCCATCGCGCCGGCGGTGGGCATCGTCAGGCCGGCCAATGGCGCGACTTTTTACACGCCGACCAATATCGAGCTTCTGGCAGTCGCCGGCGAGTTGGGCGGCACGGTAACGAACGTGGAGTTTTTCGCGGGCAGCAATGACCTGGGCCGGGGCGTCATGGTGGTTCTCGACCCGGTTGTCGGGGGTGGAATAACCGGCCCGGTGTATTTTATGGACTGGCTCAATGTCCCGACGAACCATTATTCCCTGACAGCAGTGGCGGCGGACAACACGGGCGCCACGGCGACATCCGCGCCCGTGAACATCACCGTCCTGCCAGGTCCGCCGCCCACCAATGCCGGTCCCGTAGTCCGCATCGTCAGCCCGCCCAATGGCAGCGTCTTCCGCGCCCCGGTGAACATCCCGCTGTACGCCTACGCCGCCGATCCCAACAGCCCGGTGGCCACGGTCGAATTTTTCGCGGGGACCAACAACCTCGGCCCGGGCCATCCGGTCACCGCCGTGCCGCCGCCGCTGCCGCCCGGCGAAGTCCAGCCGCCGATCCTGATTGTGGTTCCCACAAACTATTGGGAACTGGTTTGGAGCAACGCGCCCCCGGCGACCAATGTCGCGCTGACCGCCCTGGCCACTGACCACACCGGGGCCGCAACGGTTTCCGCGCCGGTGACGATCAGCGTTCTGCCGTCGCCGCCGCCGCCCACCAATCGGCCGCCCGTTGTCAATATCATTGCCACCGATCCTGTCGCCATCGAGGGCACCAATGACTGGGTCTGGCCGGGCGAGAGCAATTCGCCGCCGACCTGGGCGGCCTGGCCGGCGGCGGTCTCCCAATGGTTCACCAACCGCGGTCCGAAAACCGCCGCGTTCACCGTCTTCCGCCGTGGCGACACCAATGGCGGCTTGACGCTGCCCTACGGCATCGGCGGCACCGCCAGCAACGGGGTGGACTACGTGGCGATCCCCGGTTTTGTGACGATTCCGTCCGGGACCCGCAGCGCCGCGATCACGATCATCCCGATTGACGATGGCCCGCCCGACGTGACCAAGACCGTGGTCCTCACGCTGAAGCCTTCGACCAACACGCCGCCGGATTATGCGGTGGGTTACCCGTCCAACGCCGCGGTCATCATACTGGACAGCGGCGGCCCGCGCGCAACGACGGGCCTGTTGCCCGATCAGAGTTTTCATCTGACGATGGCCGGGCCGGACGCGGCGTGGTATAGCATCGAGTATTCGACGGATTTGTCCGGCTGGACGCCGGTATGCACCAACCAGGTGATCAACGGCGCGATAGATTTTGTGGATCCGGCGCCGCTGGGGAGCCGGGCGCGATACTACCGGGCGGTGCCGCTGGACGGCGCGCCGCCGGACTAATGGGAATAATAGGACCTATATGACCTATAGGACTTATAGGACTTATGGGGCAAATGGGAACGGCAGCGGCGGTTATGAGCGGTTGAGGCCTTCGGCGGCGCCGACGGGGCGGACTTCTTCCAGCCCGGCGGCAACGCGCCAGCGTTTGGCCCATTGCTGGAATCTTCCCATGTAAAGGTAGATCACGGGCGTGGTGTAAAGTGTCAGGCATTGGGAAACCAGCAGGCCGCCGACGATGGCCACACCCAGGGGACGGCGCAGTTCGGAGCCGTTGCCGTTTTGCAGGGCCAGTGGAAGGGCGCCGAGGAGGGCGGCCATGGTGGTCATCATGATGGGACGGAAGCGCAGTTTGCAGGCTTTGTAAATGGATTGTTCCGGGGGCAGATGCTCCTCCCGCTCGGCATCCAGGGCGAAGTCAATCATCATGATCGCGTTTTTCTGGACAATACCGATGAGAAGGATGATGCCGATGAGGGAGACGAGGGACAGTTCAATATGGAAGAGCATCAGGGCCAGCAGCGCGCCCACGCCGGCGGAGGGAAGGCTGGAGAGAATGGTGATGGGGTGAATGTAGCTCTCGTAGAGGACCCCGAGAATAATATAGATGACAATCACGGCGGCCAGGATCAGGAGCGGTTCGGTCTTGAGGGAAGAGCGGAATTCGGCGGCGCTGCCGGAGAAACTGGTGGCGACGGTTTGGGGCAGGCCAATCTCCTTTTCGGCGGCGGCGATGACCTTGACCGCGGCGTCCAGCGAACTGTCCGCGCCGAGGTTGAAGGAGAGGGTGATGGCCGGGAACTGGCCTTCGTGGAGGATGACCAGGGGGAGGGTCTCGGGAACGACGGAGGCAAACGCGCCCAGGGGAACCATCTGGCCGGTGGTGGACTTGACGAAGATCTTGTCCAGCGCGGCGGGGTTGAGTTGGAAATTGGGTTCGGTTTCCAGAATCACGCGGTATTGGTTGAGCTGGGTGAAAATGATGGAGACCTGGCGCTGGCCGAATGCGTCGTAGAGCGTGTCATCAATGGCCTGCGGAAGGATGTTCAACTGGGAGGCCCGGTTGCGGTCCACTTCCACCTTGAGGCCAAAGCCCTTGGATTGCTGGTCGCTGGCCACGTCGGCCAGCTCCGGTTTGGTGGACAAAGCGGCGACCAGCCTTGGCGCCCAACCCGCCAGTTCCTCCTCGTCGGCGTCCTGGAGGGTGTATTGGTACTGGGTGCGGCTGACGCGGCTGTCAATCTGGACATCCTGCACGGCCTGCATGAAGAGGGAGATTCCCTGGATGGAGCGGGTGGCTTCGCGCAAACGGACAATGACATCGGCGACTTGGGAATTGCGCTGCTCGCGGGGTTTGAGGCTGATGTAGAGGCGGCCGGAGTTGGCGGTGGGATTGACGATGCCGGCGCCGACAAAGGAAGCCACGCTGGCGACATCCCGGTCCTGGGCCACCACCTCGGCTACGCGGCGCTGGTGTTCGACCATCGCCTGGAAGGAAATGGACTGGGAGGCGTCGGTGACGCCGATAATCATGCCGGTATCCTGCAAGGGGAGGAGGCCCTTGGGGATCATCACATAGAGCCAGATCGTGCCGATGAGCGTGGCGATGGCGACGGTGAAGGTGAGCCGTTGGTGGGCGAGAACCCATCTCAGCCCGCGCTCGTAGAAGGCCAGAAATCCCTGGAAAAATCTCTCCGACCAATGCCAGAGGCGCCCATGCCGGCTTTCATTCTCCGGGCGCAAAAGCCGGGAGCACATCATCGGCGTGAGGGTGAGGGAGACAATCAGGGACACCACCACGGCCGCGCTCATGGTGATGGCGAATTCGCGAAAGAGACGCCCGACAATGCCCGACATGAAAATCAGCGGAATGAAAACGCCGATGAGCGAAAGGCTCAGGGAGACGACGGTGAACCCGATTTGCTTGGCCCCCTTGAGCGCGGCGACCATCGGCCGGTCCCCCGACTCGATGAAGCGGACGATGTTTTCGATCATCACAATCGCATCGTCCACCACGAAGCCGGTGGAGATGGTCAGCGCCATGAGGGAAAGATTGTCCAGGCTGAAGCCGAGCAGGTACATGAGTCCGAAGGTGCCGACGATGGCCAGAGGGAGGGCGACGCTGGTAATGACGGTGGCCCAGAGGGTGCGCAAGAAGAGAAAGATGACCATGACCACCAGGCCGATGGTGAGGAGAAGGGTGAATTGAACGTCGTGGATCGAAGCGCGGATCATCTCCGTCCGGTCGCTGAAGACTTTGATGTTGACGGACGGGGGGATGACCTTCTCCAGCTTGGGGAGCAATTCCTTGACGCGGTCGGCGGTTTGGATGATGTTCGCGCCGGGCTGGCGCTGGATGTCCACAATCACCGCGGGTTTGTTGTTGACCCATCCGGCGAGATGGACGTTCTCCACGTCGTCCACCACCTCGCCGATGTCCTTGAGGCGGACGGGCGAACCGTTGACGACCTTGACGATGATGTTTCCGTATTCCGCGGCGGTAAAAATCTGGTCGTTGGCACCGATGGCGTAGGCCTGCTGCGAGCCGTCGAAACTGCCCTTGGGAAGGTTGACATTGTTGAGCATGAGGGCGCTGCGGATGTCTTCCATGCCGAGGCCCAGACTGGCCAGGGCGCCGGGATTGATGCGCACGCGAACGGCCGGCTTCTGATTGCCTTCGATGGTGACCAGCCCGACGCCGGTGACCTCGCTCAATTTCTGCGCCAGGACGGTGTCGGCCAGGTCGTTGACTTTGGCCAAAGGCAGTTCCTTGGAGGAGAGCTGGAGGGTGAGGATGGGGGTGTCGGCCGGGTTGACTTTGTTGAAGATGGGCGGGTTGGGCATGCCGTTGGGCAGCACTCCGCCGGCCGCGTTGATGGCGGCCTGCACGTCTTGCGCGGCGGAATCTATGTTCCGCTCCAGGGTGAACTGGAGGGTGATGGTGGCCGTGCCAAACGCGCTGACGGAGGTCATCTGCGAGAGGCCGCTGATCTGGCCGAATTGCCGCTCCAAAGGCTCGGTGACGGACGAGGCCATGACGTCCGGGCTGGCGCCGGGATACTGGCCCACGACCTGGATGGTGGGGAAATCCACCGGGGGCAGGGCGGAGATGGGCAAGAGTTCGTAGCCAAGGAACCCCATGAGAAGGACGCCCGCCATGAGAAGCGAGGTGGCGATGGGACGGCGGATGAATGGCTCCGAGATGCTCACGACTGGAAGAATTGCGGATTTGGAACAGAAGGCAACGAAGTCCCGATTGCGAATCGCGATTCCTTCGTTATCTTCGTTTGCTTCTGTTCACTCTTTCTCATGGGATTGCGGATTGGGGTTTGGGGTTTGCAAACGGCTTTCATGCGCCGGCGGGTTTGGGCGGTTCGTTGGCGAGCGGACGGTTGGTTGCGCCGCCGCTCCCACGCAGGTTGACGGGGCCGGCGGCGCCCGGTGAAGCGGCAGGCGGATCGGTTCTCTCAATCCGCACTTTGGAACCGTCTTCCAAACGGTACTGGCCTTCCACCACGACGGTCTGCCCGGCGGTTAATCCGTCGGAAATCAAGGCCCAGGGTTCCTGCATTTGCGCCACCGTGACCGGGGTCAATTTCGCCGTCAGGTTGGTGCCTTCGCCGGTAATGGTGAAGACGTACGCGCCGTCGGGGCCGCGCTGGATGACGTTTTCCGCAACGACCAGGCCGTTGGTCTTGTCCACCAGCACGCGCGGGTTGACAAATTGGCCGGGCCAGAGGCTGAGGTTGCTGTTGGGAAAGGTGGCCTTGCATTTGATGGTGCCGGTGGTGGGGTCAATTTGGTTGTCAATGACCGCCAGCGTACCGGTGTCCAGCACGGTTGTGTTGTCGCGATCCAAGGCCCGGACCTCGACGGGGCCTTGGGCCAATTTGCGGGAAAGGACGCCGACGTTCTGCTCCGGCAGGGTGAAGACGACGGAGATGGGACGCAACTGGGTGATGACCACGATGCCGTTGGCGTCGTTGGCGTGAACGACGTTGCCCTGGTCCACCAGGCGGATGCCGCAACGGCCCTCCAGCGGGGCGTAGATTTTGGTGTAATCCAACTGCACCTTGGAACTGTCAATGCCCGCCTGGTCGGTTTTTGCCATCGCCTCCAGTTGGCGCACCAGGTTGCTTTGCGTGTCCCTGGCTTGAAGGGTGACGATGTTCGTCAAGTCCAGATCGCGCTGCAAATCCAGTTTCGCGTTGTCCAGCAGCGCCTGGTCCTGCAACTTCTTGGCGGTGGCCTGGTCCAAAGCCGCCAGGAACGGGCCGGGATCAATCTCCGCCAGCAAGTCGTTGGTGTGAACGTCCTGGCCTTCCGTAAAACCGACTTTGACCAACTGGCCGTCCACACGCGCCTTGACCGTTACCGTGTTGAAGGCCTGGACGGTGCCCAAACCGTCATAATAAAGAGAGACCTCCTGCCGCGTGACCTTCCCCGGAGTGACGGGAATGGAGAGATCCACGCGTTTGGTCAGGGCCATGGCGGCGGCCTTGGTGTTCTTGGCCCTCCAGACAATGAAGCCGATGCCCCCGGCAACGAGCACGAGGATGAGAAGCCAGAGCAACCCGCCCGATTTGCCGGGAACCGGCGGCTGGGGCCGGTAGGCGCCGGCGGGTTTGGCGGGAGGAAAAGCCGGCGTTTTTTGCATTTCAGGCAATGTGTCGGTTTGCTGCATAGAGGTGTGTGTTAAGCGTTTCGTTGCCGGTCACGGCTGGTGGCCAATACCGGGTTGATGGAAGTCGGGATTCTGCTCCGGCGGGGCGGGTTCGCCGGTCGGTCCTTTCTTCTGCGCGGCTTCCCGGATCATCAACTCGTTGATCAAGGCGCTCGCGCTGGCGTATTGGGTAAAATCGCCCGGCGGGACAAACAACTCCGGCGGGGGGATGTCAAGTCGAATGCCAGAAAAATCCACCGTGGTCACCCGGCCCCCGCTCTCCGCGCGGACGCGCACGGGAAACCGGCTCAAATCATCCGCGCGCCATTCGGTCAATTTGGCGGTGGAACCGTCGCTCAGAGCCGCCATTCTCTCGACGCGATGGCACGGATGGCCGTTGGCCGCCTCGGACACAGGCTCCGTGCTTTCCGGCGTCACATTGGTGACCTGGCGCGGAGCGGAAATCGGGGCGAACCCCTGCAGCGCCTCGCTCACCACATAGCCCTTCCACCGCGCGCTGTCCCATATAAAAAACATGCCGCCCCGCACGATCTTTCCCTGCGCGGCGTTGGCTGTGGCGCGGGGTTGGAAGACGATCCGGCCCTGGCGTCCGATCAGTTGACCCGAAGCGGCGGCGCCGGAATTGGTAATCCCGGCGGAGGGGATCAACGCGGCGGAGGCCGTGGTGGTGGAGACGACATTGGCGCTGAAGCCGTCGAAACCGGCCAGAGCCGTCGAAGCGGGGCCGAGGAGAAAGTCCGGCGGCGATTCGTCGCCCATCCGGGCCAGGGCGGCCTCCTTGCGCTCCTCGCTGGCGCATCCGGCGAAGAACGCGGCAGCCAAAGTGATTCCCAAAGCTCCTGTACAAAACGACTTTCTCATTGTCATCGGTCATTGTGCCCGGAAACCGCGACTATCGCAAGGAGCTTTGTGGGCTTGTTAATCAGTCGTCATGGCTTTCAGCAAATCGGCCAGTTGCCCCTGAGTGTGCTCGCTGGAGATGGCAAACCGAAAATAGCCCTGCTCCTCCGGCCCGGCGGGATACTCGATGTAGGTGGGAAATATCTTCCGCGACAGCAGCCGCTCCCGCATCGCCCCGGCCTCCTCCGGCGTGGAGGGATGGAAGACGATGATCGGCGAGGGCGCGGAAGAGACGGGAAACCCCTGCTCGCGCAACGCCGTCCTGACTTGCTGGCAATTCCTCTCCAGGCGGTGGCGCAGTCCCGGCTCGCTCCTCATGATGTCCAGCGTCTCCAGCGCGACCGCCGCCAGCGGCGGCGGCAGCGGCGTGCTGCCGGCGAACATGGGGCTGCTCTGCACGATCTTTTCCCGCAGCGCGGTTGGACCCAAGATCGCCCCGCCAAAAGCGCCAAAAGCCTTGCTCAACGAGAGGGTCTGGACAATCCGCTCGCGCGGAACGCCCGCATACTCGGGCGTCCCCCGGCCGTTCACGCCCAAAATGCCCGCGCCGTGGGCGTCATCCACCAGGATCATTCCGCGGGCCGGCAGGCACTGCAAATAGTGCGCCAGCGGGGCGACTTCGCCGCTGTGGGCGAAGAGGCCGTCCGTCAATACTATCGGATTGTCCCGCGCGCCGCCGCGGGCCAGGAGGCGGGCCAGGCCCGCGCCGTCGCGGTGCGGGAACGGCTCCGCCGGACAGCGGAATTGGCGGCTGGCGTCGCGCAAACTGGCGTGCGCTTTTTCATCAATCAGCACCCGCGAAAACCGGTCTTGCAGCGCCTGGGCCGCGATGGCGGCGGCGGCGTAGCCGCTGGGAACCAGCGTCGCGGCCGGGATGTCAAAGAATTTTGCCAGCGCCTCCTCCAATTGTTCGTAAATGACATGATTTCCGGTCGTCACCCGCGAAGCGGCGACGTTGAGGCCATACTTTCTCATCCCCGCCCGCATGGCCGCGGGGACCCGTCTATGGGTGGAGAGGCGCAAATAATCGCAGCCGCCGAAGTAGGAATAGACGCGGTTGTTCCAGCGCACGAAAGTGCGGTTGACTTGTTGGAAGGTGTCGGGAGGGGGCATAGGGTATTGCGGATTGCGGATTGCGGATTGCGGATTGACGATGACGGTAGGGCGAGACTCTGTCGAGCCGTGACTCGATTGCGCATTGACGGTAGGGCGAGACTCCGTCGAGCCGTGACTCGATTGCGCATTGACGGTAGGGCGAGACTCCGTCGAGCCGTGACTCGATTGCGGATTGCGGATTGCGGATTGCGGATTTTGCACAAAAGGCAATGAATGGGGGCGGGGCTCTCCCTTCGTTATCTTCGTTTGCTTCTGTTCACTCTTTTTCATGGGAATGCGGATTGAAGAGCGCGCGCGGTTAGAGTTGGGTGGAGAGGATGGCAAGGCCGGCTTGGGAGATTTTGACATCATCCGCGGAGACGCCTCCGCTGAAGGCGACAATCAAAAAGCCGGTTTTGCCCCTGGCGACCACGCCGCCTTCCCAGCCGTATTCCCCGGTCAGGGGGGCGCGTCCGGCGTTGCCGCTGTTCTTGAGGGTGTCCGCCATTTCGGCGGCTTTGGAATAGGCGATGCCGAGAAAATTGCTTCCATGTTTCGTTTCGGTCGGCTCCCTTTTGAGCTTGCCCGCCACCATCATCTTCGAGGTCCAGGACAGGACCGTGTCGCCGGGCGCGTAGGCGACCAGGGCGACGCCCTGGACGTTGAGTTCCTGGGCGCGCTGCTGCATGGCGAGCAGCGCCTTGTCGGCCAGCCCATCGAGTTTCAGCGTTCTTTCTTCGGCAGCGGTCATACGGTTACTGCTTGATGGCAGTGAGCATGGCGGTTCCCATGACCGGTGTCACGCAAAATTCCCATCGGAGTGATGGAGAGTTGGAGTGCTGGAGTGTTGGAGTGTTGGAGTATTGGGGTTTCCCATCACTCCATCACTCCATCACTCCATTCCGCTTCCGCAATCCGCAAAGAAAGGAGTCAACAGGAGCAAACAGAGATAACAGAGAATTCGCCCCTCTCCAGTTCTCCGTTTCCTCCGTTTCCTCCTGTTTCAAATCCGCTTCCGCAATCCGCAATGAACTTGAGCCGCAAAGAAGCGCAGCGCGGCCAGCCGCAACCGAAGGAATTCAACCATCCCGATTCCGAATCGGGAGATTTCACGGATAAAAAAGACGTTTCAACGCAAAGTCGCCAAGACCCAAAGACGCAAAGAAGGAAAGAACTCTCTGCAGTGCTATTCACGAGAATTGCGCATTCTTGGCAAAATTTTTCGAACTGTCTTTCCAAATGACAAATGACAAATCCTCAATGACCAAGTCAGAGGGGTCAGACCATGACTGTGATTCGGCTGAAAAACCCGAAGTGGTCAAAAAGTAACACTTAAAAACACCACCAAAACAATCCACTCACCCCAAAAGAATCGCTCTCAACCGATCCTGGACGTTTCTCTACTTGACTCGATTTTGCTTG
>Ga0182027_10006058_pt1 | contig 18227 bp, 11 predicted proteins | sample 712E1DmetaG_FD_121300 | JGI IMG/M metagenome (GOLD analysis project Ga0182027, IMG submission 121300) | Permafrost microbial communities from Stordalen Mire, Sweden - 712E1D metaG (Illumina Assembly) | ecosystem: Environmental > Terrestrial > Soil > Wetlands > Permafrost | place: Sweden... | reverse complement strand
TTGCCGGATCCGGCAGGAGGCTTTACGTGTCCAACTCAACTTCCAGAAGAGAGTGTTTGAGAATGCTAGCCGCTGGTGCTGGTTGGGCAGCAACTGCGGCCACATCCGCACAGGAAACCAAGACTGCCAAGACCGATTCAGGAACTGGCGCCGACAACCCTGACCTTCAAAGGCCACCCTATCACGAGCGCCGCATGCAGTGGTGGCGGGAGGCTAAGTTCGGCATGTTCATACACTGGGGCCTGTAAAGCATTCTTGGCCGCAGCGAATGGGTAATGGCAATCGAAGATATTCCTGTTGAAGAATACGAACAATTGGCAAAACAGTTCGATCCTCGACCTCATGCGGCGCGGGAATGGGCAAGACTGGCACGCGAAGCCGGCATGAAGTACATGGTAATGATCACGAAACATCACGACGGATTCTGTCTCTTCGACTCCAAGTTCACCGATTATTGTGCCCCGAAACAGGGCGCGGGCCGGGATCTTGTGGCCGAATATGTTGAGGCGGTCAGGGCGGAAGGGCTCCGGGTTGGAATGTATTTCTCTCTTATGGATTGGCACTCCGCAGACTGGCGCAAGTGCAAGACAGACGCCGATGCCAGACAGAGGTTCGTCGACCGCGTGCACGCAGAACTCCGTCAACTGATGACCAACTACGGCAAGATTGACGTCCTCTGGTATGACGGCGCCTTCCCACTCGATGCGGAAGGATGGCGATCCAAAGAAATGAACGCGATGGTCCTTGAGCTTCAGCCGTACATCGTCATCAACAACCGCAGTTGGATGGCCGGCGACTTCTCGACTCCCGAGCAGGTCATCAACCCATCGAAAGGCGATTGGGAATCGTGCATGACCCTGAACGAACACTGGGGTTACGGTGCCCTGGACCGGTCATCACTTTCAAAGCCATCGCCGGCGAAAACTACCTTGTCGAGAGACACGGTGAGCCAGCCTCAAATCAGCTTTTCGAATCCATAAGCGGCACGCCTGCGACTTCTGCGAAGAAGCTAGGGCCAGTTCAACTTGGCCTCTTCAGCAGCGGCCAGGTTTCCGTGACCACCATTTCGGCCGATAATCCCATTGCGCGATAACATGGCTGGTTGAAGGAGTGTGAGGACCGCGTCGCCGCCGCCCAGGGGAAGCCCGTGGACATTCTCTTCATCGGCGATTCCATCACGCAGAATTTTGTGGAAGAGCCTCAAGCGAATTGGAATCTGGTCGGAGCCGCTGTCTGGAAAAAACATTATGGCGATAGACATGCCCTCAACTTCGGAGTCGGTGCCGACGGAACGGAACACATCATCTGGCGCATGGATCATGAGAACATCGGGAATTTCGCACCCAAAGTGATCGTTCTCCTTGCCGGTGTGAACGACATGCAGCATTCACCGGAAGACATTGCCGCGGGAACCAAGGCCGTCATCGATAAAAGTCGCGCAATGTACCCCGCCGCGAAAATCGTCCTGATGGCGATTCTCCCCAATGGCCGCGACCCCGCAAAGACCGCCGCTGCCAACCGGATCACTAAGACCTATGCAGACAATCAAAATGTGTTCTATCTGGATCTCGGGCCTTCGATGCCTCCTGAGGGCAATGGTCTCAAGGGAGTTGGCGCAGACCATATCCATCTCACTCCTGAAGGCTATGAAATCTGGGCGTCAAACCTCGACCCTCTTTTGGACAAGCTTCTAACTCCGTAGTTTTGATCGATAGTTTTGCGATGTTGCGACCAACTGCATTTGGAATTGGCCTGCCCAGATAGACTGGTGCCCCCGCAGCGAAATGTCAGCGGGATTTTCTTTTCGCGGCTGTACCGAAAAAGATGGGGCACTTCCTCTGAACTTATGGGCTGAACCACAGCTCGCGGAATAAGACGATTGAGACTGGCATTGAAAGCGAACGCAATCCGGTCAATTTCCCGCGTAATCTGCCGGTTCCAGGTGAGTACAATAGCCAAGCATGCGATTTGGTTATCTCATTAGTTGTTTAGAGCTCCTTAGACATTCAAGCTTCCTCAACGTGGATGGTTTTTCTGGCTCTTTGAGCGTAGCCTGAAGAAAGTCAAACACTTCCTCAAGTGTGGGAAGTGCGTTCCATCCCCGGCGCGCCCCTCCACCCGCAAAGGCCTTGAGCGCGGCAGCGGCTGAAGCAAAAGTAATGGCCTCATTTACGGCAAGTCCCCGCGCAATCGCCAGAGCGAAGGCCCCATGAAATGTATCTCCACATCCATTGGTGTCGAATGCATCTACTCTGAAAGCCGGAAAATGCCGCACCGCCGGGTCTGTCGCTGTGCTCAAATAGCAACCTCCGACGCCAGCCGTCACAACCGTTGCGAGCCTCTTTTTCCGTGCCAGGAATGCACAGGAATTCCGCGGATCAAGGTCGTCGCTGGCCCAGGCTGCAAACGCATTGGGAACAATCAGATAATCTGAAAGTGCCGTTAGACTCATTGAGGATTTAGTCTGGCCTTCAATATCTCCTAGTATTGGTACTCCCAATTTGTGAGCTTTGACTGCCACCGCTGCCAGAGACGGCTCGGTGATATGGTCCAGGAGAATCAGAGTTGCGGACTTAATCAGAGCGTCTGGTAAGTCGTCCGCGCCGACTACCCTATACAAAGCCGGGTCATAGAACACATTGCGATGTCCCGCGCTGTCCACGACAATGAAGCTGTGGTAAGGGCCGCCCGCTGGATCATGCGCGATATGCGATATATCGACTCCTTGACTCTCGAGCGCGGATCTTATAAATCTCGAAAGATCGTTATCTCCAAAGCGCGCTACGTAGGCCGCGCGGCCCCCAAGCGAACCGACCGCGGCAATCGCAGTGCAGGCAGGTCCGCCGCCCTGGCGTAAGCTGCTGTGAACCGGTATCTTGCTATCGACCCGCGGATAAGCCGAAACGTAGCATAGATCGTCTACCGCAGCGACTCCAGCTCCGAGCACGTCAAACTGTTTGCTCACCCGTGTTCTCCGTGCACCGATCGACTCAGGATAGACATCTCAGTCCGCATAACTTGCACACGTGGAAGTCAGTTCCAGGTCCTGATCGAGACTGCAGTGCGGATGTATTTCCATCGCCTTGAGCGTGGCGTGATATGCCTTCACCGCTTCCGCAGGCTTGATTCGATCATCCGCCACGAGCCGAAGATACTGAACGAATGATAGCTGGTGTTCTGCCGCATTGATCTTTCTGCCAAGTAACGCAGCCCGCGCCCCATAGCGCTTTGCCTCGTAGACAAGTGAGAATGCATCGTGCGTTGTTCCTGCCGATCCCCCCAACACACCCACCACGAGGGAAGAATCGTATTCGCACAGTTCTTCCAATGCTCTTGGGCCAGAATAAGGGATCTTCAGGAAGACGGGCCTGGAGGATGAGGGCACTCCGGCCAGAATCCGCACGATATGGTCGTTGACAAAGTACGGGATTTCCTCAGCCGGAATGCCATGCAATTCGGCCGGCACATTAGGATGAAATACCTCAAGAAAATGTCGGAAATGCTTCTGCTCAGCCTCCAGGCGGAATGCTTTGTAAGCCTCAAGAGTCTTCAGATCCTGCTCAACGTCGTTGTTGAAAGTGATTGAATAGAGTCCAAGATTGGCTCCCAATCGGCGCTCTTCATCGGTACATGGACTCTTGCCGGCCTGTATGTGCTCCAGCGTGGCTGTGGCAAATGGCCTCGAAGGGGATATCGAATATTGCCCTCCGCGAATAACGTGCACGTCGGTCGCATCGTTCGCACGTACCGCCGGGGTTACAGGAGATGAATCGAAAATCCGCTCCCTGATCGTCAGTAACTCCGATGTGCTGGCAGACATCAGCGAGATATCCACCAAGCCCTGTGAGACGATTTCACGTATCTGGTCCCGGAAATCGCTCAGCGATCGTGTGCGTCCATCGAGTGTCATTCCTGGCGAAGAAATGCCGAAAGCCATATCGGCATCCTTCGCATCCGCCAAAATGAACTCGCGCGAGCAGGGGTCTTTCTTTAGTGCAGCAAGCTTCGAGTCAAGAGCTTTTTCCATTTCTCTCCAAAAAAGAGACAACAGCGATCAAACAAACGTTTGAACCTTCATTTACTTCACATTAACAGAGTAAGGACCTACCTATCCAGGCAGGCCGTGCGGCTTCGCCGGTGCGAAGATTTCTTGTCCAGTCTCCGTTGGCTGCCGATCTCCGATCAGCTGGTTGACCAGTGGATTGTTCACCTCGATCGATAATTCGTTTGCCGTCGTCTTTAGCACGCCGGAGATTTGCCAGCGGCGCTCGGTTGGCGCACATCGCCGCTCCACCGAGTTGAAAATCGTTCCATTCAAGAAACTCACCCCGCAGCGTCGAGTGGGCGCGCGATCGTTTGATTCCTCAGGTAGTCATAGAAGGTCTCAGGGCTGTTTACGCCACCGCCCATCCCACTGAGTCTCACTCCACCGTAGGGCAGTCCGTAGGCAAAGACATTGTGAGCATTGATCCAGTTATTTCCAGCCACCAGACGCTCGGCCACCCGGTTTGCCCGTACCAGATCTCTGCTCCAAACGCTATTTGCCAAGCCATATTCGGAATGGTTCGCAAGCTCGACAGCCTCCGATTCATGACTGAACCTTAAAAGAAACGCAACTGGACCGAATATCTCTTCCGCGCAGCAACTGTTGTTTTCGCTTCCGGTCAGAAGAACTGGCTTAACAAAATAGCCTGAGCTTGCTGCTTCTTTCTCAAGAAGCTCGCCCTCCGCCAGAACCACCGCTCCTTGCCGCTTCCCTCTTTCCAGATATCCAAGAACTGTTTCGAGATGGGCCTTGCTGGTGAGAGGTCCCATTTGCGTTTCGCGGCTTAAGGATGGCCCAACCTTAATGCGTTGCAATGCGTCTGACGCTTTGTCAACGAATCGGTCGTAAACGGATTCCTGAACAATCCAGCGGGTTGCAGTGCAGCATACCTGACCTGTATTGAGCGTGAGAGCGGCGACCAGCTTCTGTGCTGTGTCTTCTATGTCAACATCTTCGAATACAACGGCAGCTCCCTTGCCGCCCAATTCCAGTTTGCATGGAACCAGGTTGCGGCCGCATGACTCGGCAATTCCCCGGCCCACAGCCGAGGAGCCGGTAAAGGACATGCGCCGGATTCCGGAGTGCTTAGCAAGAGCTGTGCCAACACCCTTTCCGTCCCCCAGCACAACGTTGATCACGCCGGGAGAGATACCTGCCTTCTCTGCCAATCCGCAGGTATAGAGAGTACTGAGCGGAGTCACCACCGAAGGTTTAACCACGATCGTGTTACCGGCAGCCAATGCTGGTGAGATATTCCATACTAAAAGATCAAATGGAAAATTCCAGGGGAATATGAATCCGCAAGGTCCATAGGACGCACGATGAGTCCTTGCATCCATATGGGGGACCGAAAGCGGAACATCATAGCGAGCTTTCAATGCGAAGTCCGCGAAGTAGCGAATACACGCAACACCAAACGGAACGTCAAAACCTTCAGCGTTGATCAGGGCTTTCCCCACATCGAGAGATTCGATCTCAGCCAGCACATTCTGCTTCTCTTCGATCGCATCGGCCCAACAGTGCAGCAGCATCGACCTTTCTTTCGGAGACTTTGCAGACCAATCGGGAAATGCTCCCTGCGCCGCCCTGACGGCATCGTCGACCTCCGCTTGCCCACCAAGCGGGACCGTGGTGATGACTTCGCCAGTTGAAGGATCGAAGACGCCCGCGGTTTTTTCATCTTTGCAGTCCGCCCAATGACCACCAATCAGATGTGTCTTCCTCGACTCGTAAAGAAAGCTCAGTGTTTCAGGAGCCATGGCCGAATCCTGGTTTGACATAGGGAGACCCTCCATTCTTCGATCACGTCAATATGAATTCTAATAAGATGCATTCCGCCGCAGCAGCGCCGGCAGCGTCGACCTCACTCAATCTACGGCTCATCCAGAACTGTGCGCATTTCCCTTAGCCACAGCCTCCTTCACAATATCCATGCCTTAATTCTCTGGGTTCTGTGCCGCCTGTATGTATGCTTTTTAACTGGTTGCGCATACCCGCGGATCCGATAAGGAACCGCAGGTATGCACCCCGAGTACTACGTAGAAAAATGTTAGAAGTGGACCTTCGCGGAGGCCTGAATGACCCTCGGATCAACGGTTGTGCTTTGGATTGTTCCGAAGGTTGCATCAATGATCCCAGCATCCGGTCCGCCAAAGTTAACCCAGTTGAAGAAGTTAAAGAAGTCGGCACGGATTTCCACGTTGTAGTTTTCCCAGACCTTGGTCGTTTTGGTCAGGGAAAAGTCCACGCTCTTCTGCCCCGGATTGCGCAGCCAGGTGTTCGTGGGTGTGCTGCCAAAGACGAGGGGGCCAGGGCAGCTCAAGGCGGAGGGTTTGCCGGCAATCTGATTGCAAACCGCCGTGCCTGTGCCTGTCCCCACACCGGTGGTGTTGAAGTAGTTCTTCAGGCGATTCTTGGCCGCTCCGCGCCCGACAACGTCATTGAGACTCTTTCCGGGAGACAAGCTCGCGGTCAGATTTCCCTGGTACTTGATGGCGCTGGATTGGGCGGTGGTATTGCTGAGCCCGAAGCCGATGGGGCCTCCACTCTGCGTAACAAAGACGCCTGCCATTCCCCAGCCGTCCGCAAAATGGCCGAGGAAGGAGCCCTCGTTCTTGATCGGGTTGGGCAAGTTATCGACCGCGCTGGTGGTGAAACGGAAGCTGCGGTCAAGCCCGGAGATGGACATGTGATGGGTGGTGAGGTTGTCGTTCGGTGGAACGGCTGCCGAACCCACTCCACCGTAACCAACCGTGTCCGAGTCCATGTTCTTGGACCAGGTGAAGGCGGAGATGAACTGAAGACCGTAGCTGAGTCGCTTGTTCAGCGTTGCCTCCATCGCGTTGTAGTGCGAACTGGCCGTGGTCCCGGTGACCGACAAGCCCTCGTCTGATGACAAGCCGGCCACAGGCGAGCGGTTCTGGATGTCTTGTGCTCCTCCGGCCTGGTTCAGGGCCAGGTTGGTGGTGATGCCGCGAATAGGATGCGACGGAGAGGCGATGGCTGCCTGGTTCTGTGAGAGGCCCTCAAGCAGCTTCACTCCGTTCCCGCCCTGGTAGGCGAGTTCGAAGAGAAAGTCCCTGGCAAACTGTTGCTGGACGCTCAGGTTCCACTGCTCGGTGTACGGGTTGCCAACCTTCTCAGACGCGGCGTTGAACAGAATCCCATTCGAGGTCGTTGCGGAGTACGTACGCGGAGTCCATATCGGGTAAGCGCTGTCTGGAGGCAGGTTGAGGACCGTGAACGGGTCCTGCATCGTGGCTGTCGCAGGGAACACTACCAGTTCCGAGGTGGCGAAGGGTTGGCCACCCCCCAGGGCCTCGGCCACAACGGTCGAGCTGCGCGTAAAGAACAGGCCGAAGCCGCCGCGGACCGAGGTGTCCTTCAAGGGAACCCAGGCGAAGCCTGCGCGTGGAGCGTAGTTCTTGTAGTTGGAATTCAGGCCGTCCTGGTCGTTGACCTGGGTAACCCCGGCAGGGATGTTGAAGCTGGGATTGAGACGCTTGAACTTGCTGGCGATGGTGTAGCCGGTGTAACCCTGAGCCACCGTCGGAATACCGAACTGGCCCTCCCCGATGTCGGCGGCGACGAAGTTGTCCGCCAAGCCCTTGTTTTCGACGGGCCAACCAAAGTAATCCCAGCGAATTCCCGCGTTCAAGGTCAGGTTGGGAAGGATCTTGTAGTCGTCCTGGAAAAAGTAACCCATATCCTTGAATCGATAATCCCGTCTAAAGTTGCCGGTGCCGGCTGCACTGAGAAAAATGTTGCCTTGATTGCCGAGCAGAAAGTCGGCCATCTGATACGCGAATACTGCGCCCGCGCCCCTGGAATTCGAATCGAACTCATGATCCATGCCGATCCAGCCGACCCGCATATTATGGCGTCCGAGCGTCTTGTACAGGGTGTCGCTGATCGAGAACTGGTTCTCCGTGTTGATTCCGAAAACACCGGAACTATTCGGAAAGATCAACCCGTCCTGGGCGATGAGGAACTGCGGGAATGCGCCCCCCGCATCTGGAGCTCCCTTCATGCCGACTCCGGTGGCGGTAAATCCGCCGGTGTCGGTTGTGGTGCCGCCAAACTGGCGCAGAAACCCAAGTTTAACCTCGTTGACCAGTGTCGGGCTCAGAGTAAAGGTGTGTGTGATGCTGGCATTATCGCTCACGCCGGGTTGAAGAGCGTTGAAGCCCGGTACGCCTCCATCCACCGTGGTGAACAGGGTGTGGGAGTCGAAGAATTTTTCCGAGAGGGTCTGGCGAGGCGTCAGCTTGTAGTCCACGTTCCCCATGTATTGCTTCTCTGTGTAGCTGGGGGCGAGGGAAAAGTGGGCGTAGGAGATATCCTTCCGGCCGGTGTTGTTGAAGTCCGATTGTGGGAAAGACGGCAAAACGTAGTTGCCGTTCTTAAACTTCGCCTGAAGTATCGCGAGGGTGACGGGGTTGATGTTCGACCCGTCTGGCAGAACCGCCGCTCCACCCAGGAGTCCTGTCTCCCCTTGGTAGATGGCCCCCAATTCCTGGCGGAAGGTCGCGGAATTGCTGCGGTCGCCCGCTGGAATCAGCGGGTAAATGTAATTGTTGATAGTTCCGGCATTGCCGTTGATCTGGTTGGTCGATTGGAACGAGAAGAAGAAGAACATTTTGTCCCGCTTGATCGGACCGCCTACAACCCCGCCCCACTGGTTCTGGCGGATGTCTGGCGGCACGTTGGGCGCGTTGGTCTCGATTTCGCCCTGCTTGTTGAAGTAGGAGTTTGCGTCCAGCGCCTTGTTGCGGAAGAAGTAGAACCCATCGCCGTGGAACTGGTTGCCGCCGATCTTGGTGGTCACATCGATGCTGCCGCCACCGGCGCGGCTATACTCCGCCGAGTAGGTGCTGGTCTGCATCTTGAACTCCTGCAGGGCATCTGGCGAAGGTACAGAGTACGAACCGCTGGATGTGGAACTCACGGCGTTGACGCCATCGATGTTGACGGCGTTGTCGTAGACTCTGGCGCCGCCCACTGAGAACTGCGACGTACCATTGCCAAGTGCAAGTGTTCCGGGAATGGCGCCGATGACGCCGGCTTGCAGAGAGAGCAACTGCGTAAAGTTGCGCGTGGAGAGTGGCATGGCTTCAATCAGCGTGGAGTCGAAAACTTTGCCCAGGGTTGCGGTCTCGGTCTGGAGCAGTGCCTCCTGCCCCGCTTCGCCGCCGACCGTCACGGTGGTGCTCTGCGAGCCGATCACGAGCGCCAAATTGCCCACATCAGCGGCCTCTGCAACCTGAACCGTGATGGGACCACGAACAAGCCGCTCAAAGTTGGTGGCAAGGACCTCCACCTGGTAATGGGACGGCGGGAGCAGGGGAACCAGGAAGGATCCGTCGCCGCCACTCGCTGAGACGCGGGAAAAGCCGGTCTCGATACTGGTTATTGTAACCTTGGCGCCCGGTACCACAGCGCCGGTGGGATCAGTCACGATACCTTTGATCTGGCCAGTACCGCCTTGCGCGTATGCGCCTTGCGTGCCGGTTACCACGAGCGCCACAGCCAGCAGCAGGACACAAACAAGTTGACCTACGATTCGAGACTTCGTCATGGTTGATCCTCTCCTTAAACCATTCGTTCCGAATATGTTGGCTCTCCAAATTCTGCCGGCAATGATCGAGATCTTCCGCAATTGCTGGGGATCCGATTCGCTGCCGTCAAGGACATCCGTCCCCCGCACATTCCTGTGCATTCCCTCTGAAAGCCCCAGATACGTACAAGGACGAGTGACTTTTTAGAAGTCTCCGGAAATCTAGTCCAACCGGCAAACTCCTGTCAAGAAGAATCTGAACATTTTTGTGCACAATCGAACATAACCGCACATGGACTAACTACATAATGCTCATAAACTGAACAGTTCGGCGCACTTTCATCCCGACCCCAGTCGGCATCCAGGTCACTCATTTGTTGTTCCACGAGCAAATGCTCCCCTTCCATTCCGAAGGTGGAAGGGCAATGAAGTTCGGCTTTCCTGGATCGCGAGAGTCCGCAAGATATTCTGACATAAGTATTTTTAAGTGTCTTATTTAGAAAGACTTTAGACGTGAATGACTCTATGCCAAGAGAGGGACAAGGCCTGCCGTCGGAGGGCAGGGTGAGAGTTTTGGGGGCGCGGTAAGGCACGATTCGCGCGGGACCGGCGGCCCGGCCACCACATCTTGTCTCTTTCTGGGCGAGTCGGTGACGAGAGTTTCCCGAATTCCAGCTAGTTCTTCGAAATTGTGGCTGATACTGAGCGATTCGCCTTTTCGAGCCTGTTAGCCTTGCCGCAAGGAAGCCGCGGCAAGACCGGCACGAAGTAAAAGGCATCGACCTGTATTTGAAACCCTCACTCTACCGGCACGATTACTGGCTGGGCGAGTGAGATTTTACCTTCTAATTGCGGGTCCGCCGAGGAGCGGCTTACGTGAACTGTGAAAGTCCCGGCATCCGCATGCCACGCCTTTGCGCCGGCGTCATACCATGCAAAGGAGCGTGCATCGAGAGGAATGGCTATGTGGCGGGTCTGGCCGGGATCGAGTTGCACCCGGGCGAACCCTTTGAGTTCCTGGGCGGGTCGAGCGATGGTGGGGTGGTCTTCTGAAACATAGAGCTGTGCGACATCAGCTCCGGCGCGTTGTCCGGTGTTAGTGACATCGAAAGCGACCTCGTAATCCATGCTGCTTTCCGGGCTCTCGTGCAAGCTGGGAGACGGGTGAATCTCGAGGTTTGAGTACTTGAACGTCGTGTATGAGAGGCCGAAGCCGAATGGAAAGAGCGGTTGGGTGTGGTTGTGCTCGAAGCCGCGATAGCCCACGAAGATATCGTTGCCGTAAGCGACGCGATTTGTGCCCGGAGCCGAGTAATAAAAGGCAGCCGAGGGATTATCGGTGATTTTGCGCTCCCAACTGATGGGCAAACGGCCGGAAGGGTCGGCGTCTCCAAACAGAATCCTGGCCATGGCTGTGCCGCCTTCTTCGCCGGAATACCAGATGTGCAGGAGCGCGGCAATTGAGTCAATCCAGGATGACGCATCTACGCTCCCGCCTGCGTTGAGAACCACGATGGTGTTCGGATTGACAGCCGCGATCTGCTGAATGAGCTCGTTCTGACCAGGGAGAAGCTGAAACTCACGGTCTTCGCCTTCCGCTTCGGTCTCAATGTCGAAGCCCACTGATAAGACAACGGCGTCGGCGTGTCTGGCCAGCTCGATAGCCGCTGGATGGACCAGCGTATCTTCTTTGGCGATGCCGAGGCGCAAAGTGTTGTTTCCAAATGGCGGAACACCCAGGTCGTCCAAAACTACCTTGTGGGCGCCCGGTTTGAGGTCAGTCAGTGCTTGAGAGACAGCAGCGCTCGCGATTCCTGCATGATCGATGACCGAAGCACCGTCGATGGTGAGGCGATACTTGCCCGGATGTTCCACGAAAACCAGATATTTGCCCTCTGAAGGGGCGCGATAGAAGGCGGTCCAGCGGGAGTATTGCGGGGGCGCATTCAGGGTGGCCGCGACGGACTTCCTCATCATTTCCCTCATCGCCTCTACTGGCAGCGTAATGTCCATGTCCGGCGCGTCGGAGCTGTCCGCTGGAAGTTGTGCATAGGGCCCGGCGTTGATGGACGCTTCGTGGCGGGTTGAAACCGGAGTGCCGGAGAAGTCAGCATTGTTGTAGGTTTCTACCGTTACTCCAGTGGCATCGCCATCCGCCGCAAGAGTGAGTCCCGTCTGCTGGGCCAGGATGTCGAGTCTGGCGATCCCCTGGTTGTAAGTGACATTGCCGCGAATGCCGAGGAAGTCGCTGATCCCGCGGAAAGGGCCAGTTACAAAGAAAGGTGGCACCATGCCACTCCCGCCGCCCGTTGCGTAGCCTGGATAAGCATTGGGACCGATAACAGCAATGTTCTTGAACCTGGCCGGATCTAGGGGCAAGAGATTGGCGTTGTTCCTCAGCAGTGTCGCGCTTTCCAGGGCGCTTTCGAGCGCTACTTGCCGTCCTTGCTGGTTGTAGCGGGCAATGGATCGGTCGAGGGGATCATGACCGATCCAGCCCTGCCCCTTGGGGTCCGGGCTGATCCATCCGAATCGGGCGGCAAGGCGCAGCATGCGCCGGATCTTGTCGTCGATCGTTGCTTCGGAGACCTTGCCACTCTTGACGGCAGGGATAAGCGTTTCGGCGTTCATAAAGAGCCCGGCGGGCATTTCCAGGTCCAGTCCCCCATTGGCCGCGGCAATCCCGTCCTGTGTAGCCACCCAGTCGGACATGATTACGCCGCCAAACCCCCATTGGTGCTTGGCAATTTCGATGTTGAGATGCGCATTCTCCGTTGTTTGCACGCCGTTGAGGTGGTTGTAGGAATCCATGATGGAGCCGACATGCGCCTGCCGGACTGCGGCCTCGAACGCAGGCAGGTAGATCTCCCTCAGCGCGCGTTCGCTGACCACCGTATCGGTGGTAAAGCGCGCAAACTCCGATTCATTGCCAACGAAATGCTTGACAGTGGCGCTAACGCCCTGGGATTGCACTCCCTCAATATAGGGAACAGTAATTTGCGCAGCCAGGAACGGGTCTTCGCCGAAGTACTCGTGGTTGCGGCCGTTCATGGGCGTCCGATAGATGTTCAGGCCGGGGCCGAGCAGAAAGGCCGCGCCGCGAGAACGGGAATCGCGCCCGATCTGGGTGCCGATGCGCCTGGACAGGTCGCGGTCCCATGTGGCTGCCAGAGCGATGCCGGCGGCGAACGCTGTCGACGGCGAGGGATCGTGGGCGCCGATCGGCCCATCCGCCATCCGGAAAGCGGGAATGCCCAACCGTGGGAGCGGTGACGAACCTAGGACGCTGGCGCCCGAAAGCAGAGATATCTTCTCCTCCAGGCTCATGCTAGCGACGGAAGCGTCGATCCTCTTTTCAATCCCCGGCGCCGGGGTCTGTGATGTCTGCGCCGGAGTCGTGCACGGTAATACGATGCCCAGAAAAAATAGAGCTACCAATGCCTGGAATGTCCGAATTGGATGGCAATGCTGGCTCGAGAGCGCGACTCTGCAAACGGCGGTGTTTTCGGCTGGAGAATGATTCAAAGAATGGAGCACAAAGCCTCCTGAAGCACGGAAATGTGATGCACTAAGCAGCCAATTGCCAGCGACTTTGCAACAGGCTGACGACTACGGTTCAAGTTCCCAGAGATAGCTAACCACCGTCAAGCCGAGTCGGCTGAACGGCCAATCGCGATCCGGGCGCAAGATCGATGGGTTAACGGTCGACTCTGACTGAATCTTAGCTTTGATCTTGCAATTTCGCTCAATCAAATAGTACACTTCTGAGCGAATCGTATTCGAAAAGTAGACTCCGAGTAAAGAAATTGCACTTCGCACCAGTGTTGTTCTTCTCGAGAAAGCGCCATCGCCTGAAAAATCGAACCGATCCTCCGATCCGTTGAACTGGGGTCAAGGGTACTGAGGTCAAGAATGAGTTCAATCTCGCAACCCACAACTACCCTCCTGCAGCGGCAGTCGAGGAATCGCCATCAACACTGCGCTAGTGAGGCTCGGCGCCCCTGGGAATTCAGCTCGCCATTCGTGTGGATCCGCTTCGCCTGCGCCATCTCTTTCGCCGGGTTGCTTTCAATGGCTTCAGCACAGGTTTCCTCTTCGGAGCCTATCGACCCGCGGGGGCCGGTCTCTGATTGGGTGGGCAAGACGCTCGTCAACGCTGAGGGAGTACAAAGCAGTCAACTATAAGTACGTGCCTCCTGGTGGGGCAACGTGGCAGCCTCAGTGGATCTGGGTCGCCGGCGCCCGGAACCCCGAGGTTCCCACTGCGGCTCACTTCCGCAAGGAACTTACGCTTCCCGCCAACGCACACATTGCAAGCGCATACGCGAAAGTCAGTGCAGACCGGGTATATCGCCTTTGGGTCAATGGTCACCTGGTTTCGCGCGGTCCCGCAGACCCCGGTAACGACATCATCATGGGTACGAATTGGTCACACCACTGGCTTTATAACCAGATTGATCTGGCGCCGTATCTCCATACGGGGTTGAACGTAATTGCCGCTGAGGTCCTCACGGCAAATATGCTTCCCAGCTACAGCCTGGGGCATCCCGGCTTTGCTTTGGAAGCGGACGTTTTGCTCACGAATGGACCGGCCGTAAATTTATCCACCGGCGCAGACTGGAAGGCCGAGGCCATTGATGCTTACAGAGAAGGGCCTCTAGGGAACCTCTGCGCAGGTGCGTGATTTTGTAGCGACGACGCGACTTCCGATGATTTCTTGATTTTGAATAGGTTTTCTGTCGGAAGTGGCGGGTTGCTACTTGTCTTTTTTGGTCTCTTGAGGCCCGTTTTTCGGCCTCTGGAGACATTACGCCACCCCTGACAGGGTTGCTGTGGAGATACCTAAAGTATCTGTACGGATGCCGGGCAAGGGCGCCTCGGGCCGAGATAAAGCTCTTCTGGGGTTGCTTTTCTCTGAGAGCAACTCTTACGCTGGGGCCGGCGTAAGAGGCCACCCGCACTTCCTCACAAGGCCGTCGCGCACGGCAGAAAATCTCCACCCGTGATTGGCCCGTTTTACAAGTATTTCGTCGTATTTAGGCGACCCACGGAGTCCTGTAAGTAGTTGTAAGTACAAGTTATTAAGGCCCTGAAAAGGCCGGCGTCGGCGGTTCAATCCCGTCTCTGGCCATAGCGCGGTGTAGCGTGGCAGCGATTTCTCGGTTACAGTTACGTTTACGGTTACGTTCTCTACAAAAAGAGCCGACCATTATCTGGCCAGCCCTTGTATAAGTCCTTTATTTTGATAGTGGTGCGGAGGAGGGGACTTGAACCCCTATGCCTTGTGGGCGCTAGCACCTCAAGCTAGTGCGTCTGCCAATTTCGCCACCTCCGCATGAGGTGAACCTAACAAGTATAGCAAAAGAGCGAGTGGTCAGGGGACAGTGAACCGTGGACAGTGGGCGGCGGAGTTAGCGTGTTGGTGCGGCGGGGGTTGGTTTAGACTCTGAGGCAAGACTATGCGCGATCATGACTTGAAAATGCGATTCTGGAGGGCTCTGCCGGCGGTGGTTTTGGCGGGCGGGGCGGCGATGATTCTGGCGGTTGCGGCTATGCACGCGAGCGCCCAAGACAACACACTGGCTGCGTGGGCGGGGGCTTCGGAAAAGATGACTTTAAAGAGCGGAACGGCTGCGGTGAAGAAGGCGCCGGGAAAGCTGTCGGCGGCGGTACACCAGTCCTCGATTGTGATCGATACACATGCGGATACGCCGCAGCGGTTTCTGGATGAGCGCTACGACCTGGGGGATGCGCTGAAGGGCGGGGAGTTCAACCTGGAGTCGGCGCGGAAGGGCGGGCTGGGGGCGGAGTTTTTCTCGATCTGGGTTGAGCCGGAGCAGTTCAAAGGGCACTATGCGCGGCGGACGCTGGAGCTGATTGACGCGGTGAAGCAGCAGGCTGCGAAGCATCCGGGCGAGATGGAACTGGTGACGAGCCCCGAGGGGATTGAGCGGGCGCACCGGGAACACAAGCTGGCGGCGCTGATGGGGATTGAGGGCGGGCACTCGATTGAGGATTCGCTGGGGCTTCTGCGGCAGTATTACGCGCTGGGCGTGCGGTATATGACGCTGACGTGGGCCAACTCGAATGGGTGGGCGGACAGCTCGGGCGATATCGACGATAAGGCGGTTGCGCATACGAAGGAGGGGCTGAGCGAGTTTGGCAAGGACGTTGTGTACGAGATGAATCGGCTGGGAATGATGGTGGACCTGTCGCACGTTTCGGACAGAACGTTTTTCAGGACGCTGATCATTACGCGGGCTCCGGTGATTGCGTCGCACTCGGCGGCGCGGGCGCTGTGCAATGTGCCGCGCAACATGACGGACGACATGCTGCGGGCGATTGCGAACTCGGGGGGCCCGGACTCGAAGGGCGGCGTGGTGCAGGTGAACTTCTACTCGGGATTTGTGTCGCAGGAGTATCGCGACGCGCAGAAGAAGATTGAGCCGGAGATGAAGGCGGCGGTGCAGGCGCTGAAGGATAAGGCGAAGGCAGAAGGCAGAGTAGCGAGCCTGGAGGAGATCGACAAGGTGCAGAGGGCGTATGCGGACAAGATTCCGCGGCCGCCGTTCAAGGAGCTGATCGACCAGATTGACCACATTGCGAAAGTGGCAGGCGTGGATCATGCGGGGATTGGATCGGACTTTGACGGGATCAGCGGGCAACTGCCGCAGGGGATCGATTCGGTGGCGGACCTGCCGAAGATTACGGCGGCGCTGATGGAGCGGGGCTACTCGGCTGAGGATTGCAGGAAGATTCTCGGGGGGAATTTGCTGCGGGTGTTTCGCGAGGTGGAAATGGTGTCAAAGCAATTGCAGGCGGAGGAGCGGCCGCGGATTACGGTGAAGCAGCCGTTTGAAAAGAACTAGGGAATAGGGAACAGGGATCAGGGAATAGAAAGACCTGGGACCGCCTGGAATAGTGACAAATTGATTTTGAAATAGGACCGTGGGGGTGCGGGCGCGGTGATTCTATACTGGCTTCTTAGCTGAATCCCTTTCTGGAGACTTTCACATGAAGAGAACCAAATGGTTTTTTGTGGCTGCGCTTGCCGCGGTCTTGCTGGCGGCGCCTGATACGACTCACGCGACGGATGACGCGGCTGCAAAGACGGCGGCAGACAAGAGTGCCGACAAGGACAAAGCAGCGGAGAAAGCTGCTCCGGTGGATGTGACGACACAGGGCGAGGTGAACGCAGGGGGACAACACATTGCGTACAACGCCATCGCGGGGACCATTACCGTAGGGGCGACCGATATACAGGACGCGCAACTGGGGTTGGATGGCAAGCCGCAGGCGGATAGCCAACTGGCGGCGGCCGCTCCCAAGGAATGGAAGGATGCCGATCCGACGGCGCGGATGTTCTACGTGGCGTACTTCAAGAAGGATGCGAAGGCGGAGGATCGGCCGATTACGTTCTTCTACAACGGTGGCCCGGGGAGCTCGACGGTGTGGCTGCACATGGGGTCGCTGGGGCCGAAGCATGTGGTGACGGATATGGACACGCACCTGCCCGCTGCGCCTTACAAGATGGTGGATAACGCCAGTTCCCTGCTGGACGTGAGCGACCTGGTTTTTATCGACATGCCGGGGACGGGGTTCGGGCGGCTGCTGGGCAAGGAGCCGGAGAAGGCGTTCTGGGGAATCGATGAGGACGCGAACGCGTTTGCGCGGTTCATTGTGCGGTTTACGACGAAGTACAACCGCTGGAATTCGCCGAAGTACATTTTTGGGGAGAGCTACGGAACGACGCGGTCGGCGGTGCTGGCGGACATTCTTGAAAACGGCAAGAGCTTGGACATCAACGGTGTGATTCTGCTGTCGCAGATCTTCAATTTTACGACGGATATCGATATGCCGATGGGGAATCCGGGTGTGGATTTGCCTTACGTGCTGGCGCTGCCGACGTATGCGGCGACGGCGTGGTACCACAAGAAACTGCCGACGCAGCCGGCGGCGCTGGAGCCGTTTTTGAAAGAGGTAGAGGAGTACACCAACGGGCCGTATGCGCATGCGCTGGCGCTGGGCACCGATCTTGGCGCGGAAGAGAAGCAGGCGGTGGCGGAGAAACTGCATGGATATACGGGGCTACCGGTAGCGTACCTGTTGAAGGCTAATTTGCGGGTGAGCGGCGGGGAGTTCGAGAAGACGCTCCAGGACGATCAGGACATTACGACGGGGCGGCTGGATACGCGCTTCTCCGGACCGACGATCGATCCGCTGAGCCAGTTTGCGGATTACGATCCGCAGAGTTCGGCGATTTCGTCGGCGTATGTGTCGCTGTTCAACGACTATGTGCGGCGCGATTTGAAGTACGGCGAGGGACAGACGTATCTGCCTGAAGCTCTGTATGGGGCGGCACAGTGGGACTTCAAGCATCGCGGGAATCCGGTGAGCGTGAATGTGGCTCCGGATCTGGCCGAGGCAATGAAGACCAATCCGCGGCTGAAGGTGATGGTGAACGGCGGGTACTACGACCTGGCGACGCCGTTTTTTGCTGCGCAGTATGAGGAGAAGCATCTGCCGATTCCGCAGTCGCTGGCGAAGAACATCGAATACGACTGGTATGAGTCGGGGCACATGGTTTATGTGCGGGATGAGAGCTTGAAGCAACTGCACGATCGG
>Ga0182027_10006057_pt1 | contig 18229 bp, 14 predicted proteins | sample 712E1DmetaG_FD_121300 | JGI IMG/M metagenome (GOLD analysis project Ga0182027, IMG submission 121300) | Permafrost microbial communities from Stordalen Mire, Sweden - 712E1D metaG (Illumina Assembly) | ecosystem: Environmental > Terrestrial > Soil > Wetlands > Permafrost | place: Sweden... | reverse complement strand
TATTAACAACTATCAACAAAGAAAAGAAAAAGTAGCAAAAAGTAAAGAAAATCAACTACTTACATAATCTTCGCTAATTAAACTTGTTAATAAGAGATTACAAATCTAAAGGACGGCAGTCAGGGAATCCAGTTTATAATTTACTGGATTCCGTTCTTGACACGGAATGTCATTAGATTGAACATTCAATTATATTATGATTAAGGATATTCATAACATCCAAATTCAATTTATCCGGGTGATTCTATTTTTATATTCCGAGATGTTTCTGAATTATTTGAAATAAATGATCGCGATTTATAGGTTTTGAGATATAATCATCACAACCTGCTTCAAGGCATTTCATTTTATCATCTTCACCGGCATATGCCGTTTGAGCAATAATTTTAACTTCAGGTTTTATTGACTTGAATGTTTTTGTAATTTCAAATCCATCGATATCCGGCAACCGGATATCCATTAATACCAGATCAATATTGGAATTCGAATTAAAGATGCTGATGGCTTGTTTACCGTTTTCTGCAAACAAATATTTAACCTTTGTCTTTTGCAGAATTTCAGAAAAAAAACTGGCACTCAAACGATCATCTTCCACAACCAATATACACTTTTTGCTCCAATTAAAAATCTGTTCAAAGGGTGTTTCTAATTCAGGGGACGATTTAAAAACAGGTTTAAAAGGAATTGTAAAATAAAAAGTTGAGCCTTTATCAATCTCCGATTCGAACCAGATTTTACCACCCATTAATTCAACAATTCCTTTACAAATAGGTAAACCCAGACCAGTACCTCCGAATCTTCGTTTGTGTGATTCTTCAACCTGCCGGAAACGTTCAAAAATAATTTCGTGCTTGCTTTCCGGAATCCCAATACCAGTATCTTTTACATAAAATTCAATTTGATTTTCACTTTTTAATTGGCATCCTAATTCAATCGTTCCTTGTTCAGTGAATTTTATTGCATTATCAACGAGGTTCATGATAATTTGTTTCAATCGTCCAAAATCGGCATTTATGAATTGTTGCTTGCTATTTATTCCGATTTCAAGATGGAAAGTAACATCCAGCCTGTCACTTATCTTGCTTCTTGCATCATAATACTGATATAGATCATTAAACATCTCATTAACGTTCCCTGTGTTTTCAAATATGGCAAATTGACCGGCATCAATTTTGGAAATATCCAGAATATCATTGATGATTGTTAAGAGATCTGCACTTCTACGTCTGATAATCTGAGTAAATTTTTCCTGTTTTTCTGCTGTGATATCAGATTTCTCTAATAACTCAGAGAACCCCATAATAGCATTCATGGGAGTGCGTATCTCATGTGAGATGTTACTCAGGAACACCATTTTCAACCGGTCACTTTCTTCCGCCCTCTCCTTGGCTTTCAGCAGCTCATAGTTTATTGTCTGGATTTTCTCCACACTTTCCCTCAAATTTTCGTAAAGGGAGTGGTACTCGTCATTTTTTTGTTGAACTTCAATTTGTTTTAATAAAAGTGTCTGTTCTGCTTTTTTAACTGGAGTAATATCATTTATCAAAGTAAAAAATGCAATTACTTTTTCTTCTTCGATCTGTGGTACCAGATAAATAGTATAATAATGTTCAACACCATTCTGGTCAATATCCCTGAATTCGTATTGAATGATATTACCTTGTAATACCCTCTGAATTTGCAGAGGGAGCCCTTCTTCCAAATAAGAAAAAAACAAATCCGATATTTTTTTGCCAATAACTTCCTCTTTTGTTTTTTTCAGCCAATTTGCATAATTCTGGTTAACATATAAATAATTTAAATCGGAATCAATATGTGCGATAAAAACAGGTATATTATCCGCAATCAGGTTAAGTTGTTTTTCCCTGTTGATTAACTCGATCTCGGCAAATTTGCGCTTTGTAATATCTTCAATCATGACAAGAAAGTAAAGGAAATTGTCGTTCTTGTCGAAAACAGATGAGGCAGTAGTAGCGCCCAATACAATGCGATTGTCTTTTCGAATATAACGTTTCTCGGTTTTATAGATTTTGATTTCTCCCTTAAATAATTTATGAATAGCTTCCATATCGGAAGACATAGTATCTGGATGAGTTATGTCCTTGACGGTAATGGAGGGTATTTCTTCTTCAGAATAGCCAATCATTTTTCGGAAAGCTTCATTCGTTTTATTAAAGTGGAGATCTCTACCAGCAATTGCCATTCCCATGGGGCTCTCTTCGAAAATTCGTCTAAAAAGCTCTTCACTTTCTTTCATGGCAAGTTCCGAGTCTTTTTGTTTCGTAATGTCACGGCCGATTCCAACTATTTCCTGAATATTTCCGAATTTATCCATTATAGCCTTGGTGTTCCAAGCTACCCATTGCCATCCATTTTTTATTTTTACCCGAATTTCAATATAACTTGTGTGAAGCCCGTGGATGAGACCTTCCTGGGCCTTTAATGTCATTTCCTGGTCGTCGGGGTGTATAAGAGCCATATATTTGGTGCCAAGTAATTCATTTTTCTGAATACCCAGCCTGTCACAATAGGAGGGATTAACAAATAATAACTTGCCTTCTTTGTCAACTTTGGCGACCAGGTCTGACTGTTCTTCAGACAGCAATCGATATTTTTCCTCGTTATCCTCTATTATGTATAGCAAAGGCTTAGTAATTTTAAAAAATAAAAGTGAGCCTATAATTGCCAGAATAATTGAAACACTTATGGATATTAGTATTGTTAATTTAAAGGGTTGTTGAATCTCTTCCATGTCAATTTTCTCAACAGCTCCCCAGCCCGGTTCGTTAATAAATGTATAGGCTGCATATACCTTTCTGCCACGATAATCTTTACCGATTATTGTACCTTTTTTACCGTTCAGGGCATAATTCATTGGAATTGCGAAATCTCTACCGAAGGGTATGGATTTCAAACTATCTGACAAAGTATTCCGATGGATTAATAAAAAGAAGATAGAATCATTTCTTTTTTCAGCAATAGTAAATTCACCCGTTTTACCAAGTCCGCCATATTTTTTCTGAGATTTATGAAGAATTTCTAAAATATGGGTTTTATCCTTTTCAACACTGTAGATGGTTTGAATAATTGACACCTGATTATCTAATGTTTCAATCAGGTTAAAGCGTACGCCATTAAGGGTTGTCTTATATATAAGTAAGACAGTAATAGTTGTTATTATTAAAACGACAAAGATCATTATCAAAAACAAGTATGCAAACCGTCGCTTAGTTTTCATAGTTTTTTTGTCTTTCGGCAAGCATGAGGCCAAAATTCATGTTTAATTAATTTACAATCGGTTATAGGACTTCTTTCAAAATGCCATGTTTATAACCTATCATGTTAATGCTTAATTTAAGAAATAATTTTCAGGTATTCATAAATTATTTGCAATCTTTAATTTGTATGTGTGGCTTTTACAAAAAAAAGATTCTCTGATATTTTAAGCGATTTTGTGTTTAAGATGACAAACAGCTTGAAAATTATGATAATTCCTTTTTTGCTTAATTATATTATATTATCGGATATTTTACAACTGCTATCTAGTTCATTGTGGTAACTGAAGATGAACCAACAAAGCGTAGATCAGAAAAAACACACCGACAACAATCCTGTAAATTCCAAAATGCTTAAAACCATAACGGTCGAGAATTTTCAGGAAAATAACCACTGCAACCCAGGCTGTAAGGAAGGCTATAACAAAACCCATGGCAAGAAGCCTTATTTCGTAAGATGTAAAATGAATATTTGTTTTGTAAAGATCCAGTGCTGAAGCAGCAAACATAGTTGGAATAGCAAGCAGGAAAGAAAATTCTGCAGCCTTTCTTTTGGTAAGTCCGTTAACCATTCCACCAATAATTGTTGCTGCCGCCCTTGAAACACCTGGGATCATAGAGATGCATTGAATACATCCTATCCAGAAAGCATTTTTAGCGGGAATATCCGCTAAAGGCACATCTTCTTTATCAGTTTTTAGTTTCAGCCGGTCGAATAGAATAAGAACTATCCCCCCGATAACTAAGGCACAACTTACAACATAAGGGTTGAATAAATAGGTCTTAATTGTTTTATACATTAAAAAACCTACGATGGCCGTGGGAATAAAAGCATATAATAATTTCCAGTATATTTTGAAGTTAAACAGAAACTTTCTGGAGTAAAGCATAACAATAGCGAAAATGGCGCCCAATTGTATAAATATTTCAAATGTTTTGTGAAATTCACTTTCCGTAATCCCCATCAGATTAGATGCGAGGATCATATGGCCGGTACTGGATATGGGGAGGAATTCAGTGATTCCTTCAACTATTGAAAGAATAATGCTTTGGATAGTATTCATTTTTTAAACCCTTATTTATTAATATTATGATAGAGTATATCCATTAAATTTTAATTGGATTTTTCTGTTTCAAAATTAAACCGTTTGTTTTAGAAATAATGGCTACATTATACTGAAAAATACAAAGAACTTAAAAAATTTATGGATATTCGAATGAATCAATATTAAGTTTGAAAAATTTGTTTTATTTCGTAAAGGAAATCGTAATAATTAAACAATGATCTGGAACGAGCACATCGAATGCATGGATCGCGAAAAACTCACACAATTGCAGAATGAGCGACTCCGAAATATGATTGAACGAATTTATTTCAACGTTCCTTTCTACAGGAAGAAACTTCAGGAAGCTGGCATTGAACCTGGTGACATTAAGAGTCTGGATCAATTGAAAAGCCTTCCTTTCACATTAAAGACTGATTTAAGAGACAATTATCCTTTTGGGTTGTTTGCTGTTCCCAGTTCTGAAATAGTTCGTGTGCATGCATCAAGTGGTACTACCGGGAAGCCTACTGTAGTTGGTTATACACGCAAAGATATCAGCACATGGTCTGAGGTGATGGCACGTACGCTTACTTCAGCTGGTGCCGGTAAAAATGATGTAGTTCATGTTGCATATGGTTATGGATTATTTACTGGCGGACTCGGAGCGCATTACGGAGCTGAAAAAATTGGGGCAACCGTATTACCCATGTCGGGCGGAAATACCAAACGTCAAATTCATTTGATGCAGGATTTTGGTTCTACAATCCTGGCATGTACTCCTTCGTATGCATTACACATGGCTGAGGCAATGGAAGAAGAAGGAATTCACCCTGCTGACCTTAAACTTAAAGCAGGAGTATTTGGAGCTGAACCATGGACCGAAGAAATGAGGAAAGAAATCGAATCTAAGTTGAAAATCGTGGCCATTGATATTTATGGTTTAAGTGAGATCATTGGACCAGGGGTGGCGTCAGAATGCAGACATCAGTGTGGTTTACATATTTTTGAAGACCACTTTATTCCGGAAATCATTGATCCAAAAACACTCGAAGTTTTACCATATGGCGAAATCGGAGAGTTGGTTTTTACAACAGTTACAAAAGAAGCATTGCCTTTGCTGCGATATCGTACACGCGATCTTTCAAGACTTACTGCGGAAAAATGCGAATGTGGTCGTACCATTGTGCGCATGGAAAAATGTCTGGGACGTTCGGATGATATGCTTATTGTGCGTGGTGTAAACGTTTTTCCTTCTCAGATTGAATCAGTATTGCTGGAAATGAGCGAAACCAGGCCACACTATCAATTAATTGTCGATCGCGTTAATAATCTGGATGTGCTTGAAATAATGGTGGAAGTAGATGATCAGTTTTTCTCTGACAAGATTAAAGAACTCGAAGGATTGCGAAAAAGAATCCAACATAACATTGAAAGCACACTGAATGTCAATGCCAGTATCAAACTGGTTGAGCCAAAAACCATTGCCCGAAGTGAAGGGAAAGCAACGAGAGTAATCGATAAAAGAAAATTAAATTAAGGAGGACTGTAAAATGATTATCAAACAACTATCGGTTTTTCTTGAAAATAAGTCGGGACGCCTAACAGAAGTAACAGAAGTACTTTCCATCAACAATATTAACATATCTGCTTTTAGCATAGCAGATACTGCTGAATACGGATTGCTTCGAATGATTGTAAACAAACCAGAAGAAGCAGAAAAATTATTGAAACAATTGGGATTTGCAGTGCATATAACTGAAGTCATATGCCTGATTGTACCTCACGAACCAGGTGGTTTATACCGCGCCCTGGCAATTCTTTCTGAACATAATATCAGTGTTGAATACATGTATGCTTTCGCAGTGAATGACACCGCTTCTGTCATAATCCGCACCGATGCAATAAATGAGGCTATTAAAGTTTTACAGGACCATAAGCTGGAATTAAAGAAAGCCAGTGATATATACAGTTTGTAAAGTCTCAATTTATTCGATGATAAAGCTCTGCGCAGAAAATGGATTTTCTTTTCCAAATTATTATTCTGTCTACAAAACATTGCATTCTTTGCAGGGATAAATTGAATCAGATATTCCGGGAAATAATGAATCATACAAATTACCTTCGGGGAGATAAATAATTTTAGCATGTTTAGATTTTCAAAAATGACCGATGAATTGCGATCTTCTGATATACGCAATCTGATGAGTTTGGCAATCAATCCGGATATTATTTCCTTTTCCGGCGGCATGCCGGGTAACGATCTTTTTCCCTTGAAAGAAGTGGATGCCATTTATAATAATCTCAGTGAATCTAAAAAACAGGCAGCTTTTCAATACGGGCCAACGCCGGGTTATCCTCCCCTGCTGGAATCGCTGAAAGAATTTTTAAGAAAAAAGGGTTTGCCTGTCGATGAAAACCAATTGATAATTACCACAGGATCTTTGCAGGCCATCAATATCCTGGCAAAAGTATTTGTTGATCCGGGTGATGAAGTTATTACCGAAAATCCTTGTTTTATAGGCACAATATCCGTCTTAAAATCATATGGGGCAAATATCAATGGATTGGCTATCGATAATGAAGGCATAGGAATTGATTTATTGAAAGGAGCTTTAAACAATCCGGTCAAACCGAAGTTTCTTTACCTCACTCCTTATTTCCATAATCCGGCAGGCATAGTTTACAGCGAATCCCGCAAACAAGCTGTAATTGATATTTTAAAAGGGAAGGAGATCCCCTTAATTGAAGATGATGCATACGGCGATTTGTATTTTTATAATGAAGATATTCCTCGTGTAAAACCCTTTAAAGCCATCAATCCTCAAGGTGTAAATGTTTGTTATACCGGATCTTTTTCAAAAATTTTGGGGCCTGGGTTGCGTTTGGGCTGGATGCTTGTCCCGGAAGAAGTTTATGTCCAGGCCGAACTTTGCAAACAGGCATTTGATGCTTGTTCTCCTACTTTTACACAGGTAATTGCCGATGAATTTATCCGCAATGGTGCTATTTACTCTTATATATCCAGACTTAGAATTGAATATAAAAAGCAGGCGATGGCCATGGTTAAAGCATTGAAAGAGAACCTTCCGGATTATGTTCAGTGGACCGAACCTCGTGGTGGGTTTTATATATGGCTTAAATTGCCTGAAGGGGCCGATAGCTCTGAGATTTTTAAAGAATCTATAAAAAAGGGGGCAATTTTCGTGACGGGAAAAACTTTCGATCCTGCCGGGAAACGGAATAATTTCATACGACTTTCTTATTCCAGCACTCCTATAGAGAAGATTCAAAAAGGAATACCTATCGTAACTGATGCTATTAGAAAGATTTGCGGGTAAACATCTAATTTCATAATCATTGAAGACTATTTGGAAAATTGATCTCCCGCTTTAAAGAATGATTGCCGAGAAAATGGCAATTGAAATTATTAATTGTAAATGTTAATCTTTCATATCATTTCCTCACTGGGATTTTTAGTGAGTCTAATTCTTTAATTCTAATTTCGCATTATTAACAATTCCATACTCGCTAACTTATTAATATCTCCCGGATCAAGGATGTTTTTGTAGTAATCATGGAGTGTTACATTGATCATAGCTTGTCCTATGGCATCCGTATTGGTAACCGCACTCTTTAAGTTTTTCAACAGGAAATAAAATGGCTTTAAAAAAACATAGAGGAAATTATATAGCGGTGTTCTCGATCTCAATCCTCTCATGGGTTGAATATATCCCGGTCTGAACATATAAGCTGATTTAAATGGCAACGCCAGTAAATCGTTCTCTGTCTTTCCTTTTACCCTTGCCCACATCATCCTGCTGGTTTCCTTACTATCAGTGCCTGCCCCCGATACATAACAAAATGTCATTTCAGGATTCATTTTTAATAGTGTTTTGGCGAAATTCAAGGTAAGGTCATATGTTATTTTGCGGTAATCCTGTTCAGACAAACCTGCTGCACTAATACCAAGACAAAAATAGCAGGCATTGTAACCGGCTAATTCATTAATTAGCGGGTCAATATTAAACAAGTCCTTGTGCACAATTTCCTTCAATTTGGGATGTTTAGTACCAATAGAATGTCTGTTAATAACGAGGACTGATTCAACCGAGGAACTTTCAAGGCATTCAAGTAAGACGCCTTTTCCGACCATGCCGGTTGATCCCATAATAATTGCATTTATCGTCATATTTTTAGCAGTTACGATTTTCATTTCTCACGCTGCAATTGATTTTGATAGCCCTTATATTACATAGAAATAATATCAGTATATATTAGATTTTTCCTTCAATCCAAATATCAGTATTAAAACAAACAGAAGACATAAAGGTTTTCAAATCAGGATCTAATGGTCAGGGCGAGCCTGGGGAAAATATTGCGGTGCTCTGCACCTTAAAAATATATGGAAAACATTAAACTATAATTATATTGGTACTCTGCACCTTTTGAAACCGATTGAATTGCCCCAATTCTTCAAATCTTTATATTTTCAAACCAGCACATTAATTCATTTTCAAATTCTCTCATTGGCACATTAGCATATTTACACATTAGCACATTAACTCATTTTCAGATTGCTACATTTTCAAATTATCACATTAGCACATTAACTCATTAACTCATTTTCAAATTGTCAAATTATCCAATCCTGCTATACCTTTTCATAAACTGCATCCTCTCAAAAACTGCAGGGTTGGTGGTTTTGTTGTAGGCCATTTTGCCTTTTATCTGGTTCAGGGAGAAAATTCCTTTTTTCACCATCCACTGTTCAATTTCACTGTTGATGGTAGTTAAATATTTTATGCCGTTGAGGTATAAAGTTGATACAACCTGCACGGCGTCAGCCCCGGCAAGGATCTGTTTTATGACCGCATCAGCATGATGGATACCGGTTGATGCGGCCATGCTGCATTTTACTTTCTCCGACAACAAAGCAATCCAGCGTAGGGGCTTTACCTGTTCCTGGGGTTGACTGAAAACATTGGCAGAATTTACCGAATAGTTTTCAATGTCGAAATCAGGTGAATAAAATCTGTTGAATAGAACAATACCGGCAACCCCGCTTTCTGATATTTTTTGAATCGTGAATGAGAGATTGGTATTGCAATTGCTGATTTTAACTGCTACCGGTATGGAGACTACTTTAAGCACTTTTCTGATAATATTGAAAGTGATCTTATCATAATCATTGATATGCATATCGGACGGGTTGTGAAAAATATTCAATTCGAGGGCATCGGCACCGGCATTCTGGATTTTAGTTGCAAAGTTTATCCATTCAAAGTCGGTTACGCAATTGATGCTGGCTATAATGGGGATCGAAACTGATTTTTTAGCGTCTTTAATCAGCTTTATATAATTACCAAGATTTTCTTCACCCACATGCAGATCTAGGTAATCAAGCGTTTCAGAAAGATCGGTATAAATAAGTTTGTCTTTTTTTGCTTCATTCAGCAAATCCTGGCTTTCCAATAAAATTTCTTCTTCAAAAATAGATTTAAGAACTACTGCACCTGCACCACAACTTTCAATTTCCTGAATATTCTCAAGCGTAGATGTTAAGCCACAACTCCCTACTATTACAGGACTTTTCAGTGATAAGCCTAAATATTTTGTTGATAAATCTGCCATAGGATTGGATTTATTAGATATTCGCTTTATTAATCAAAACATTAGAAGTCTTACCTTCCTTTAACTTATTTTGTAGATAATTATGAATCCCGGCCGTTGCCTTACGTCCGTCACCCATTGCAAGAATCACGGTGGCACCGCCTCTGACAATATCGCCACCCGCAAAAATACCTTCAATATTTGATTCCATTGTTTCCGGATCAACCTTGATCGTTGACCATTTTGTCATTTCAAGGCTTTTGAGGCTTTGTGGTATTAAGGGGTTGGGGGAAACACCAACACTGACGATAGCAAGATCGATTTCTATTTCATAATCCGATCCCTCTATCACAATGGGTCTTCTCCGGCTCGAGGAATCCGGTTCACCAAGTTCCATTTTCTCAACGATCACTTTGTTTACCCTGCCTTTTTTATCGGCCAGGTATTTAACCGGACTGGTAAGGTTGAGGAATTCAATGCCTTCTTCCATGGCATGTTTTATCTCTTCTTTTCGGGCAGGCATCTCGTCGAACGATCGACGGTATATAATCATGGCTCTCTCAGCTCCCAGTCTTTTGGCTGTTCTTACCGAATCCATGGCCGTATTTCCACCACCAATTACAGCAACATTTTTTCCGAAAATTATCGGAGTATCATAATCGGGTTTTGCCGCGCCCATCAGGTTTACTCTTGTCAGATATTCGTTGGATGACATGATCCCTATAAAGTTTTCGCCCGGAATATTCATAAAACCGGGGAGACCGGCACCGCTGCCAACAAAAAAAGCCAAAAAGCCTTCATCTCTCAAATCGTCGATCGTTGCAGTTTTACCGACGATGAAATTTTTAACAAATTCGACGCCCATCTTTTTGAGCATTGAAATTTCATGATCTATAATCATATTTGGAAGCCTGAATTCCGGAATTCCATATTTCAAAACCCCGCCAAACTCATGCAATGCCTCGAAAATGGTTACACTGTAACCCAATTTTATCAAATCTCCTGCAGCGGATAAGCCGGCCGGCCCACTACCAATAATAGCCACTTTTAGGTTATTTGCAGACTTTACTTCGGGGATAAATATATTCCCGGATTTGATTTCCATGTCAGCAGCAAAACGCTCAAGATGCCCAATTGCCACCGGAGGTTTATTCAGTTTTAAAGTATAAAAACATTTTGATTCACACTGAATCTCCTGTGGACAAACTCGTCCGCAAATGGCAGGAAAAGTATTGGTTTCTTTCAGCGCTTTGGCAGCGTCGCCAAATTTTTGAGCCTCAATATTTTTAATGAATTTTGGAATATTTATATTTACCGGGCATCCTTCAACGCAGGTAGGTTCAATACAATCGAGACAGCGATGTGCTTCATTTACTGCCTGGTCGACCGTAAGACCGCAATTAACCTCAATGTGACTTTTGTTCCTGACATTGGGGTCTGCCTCGGGCATTTTTACCCGTTCAATGGACGTACGATCTTTCGCTTTCATCCGGCTTCTCAGTTCGACCCGCCATACTTCATCTCTAAGGCTCTTATAATTTATTGGAATCGTCTCACTCATCTCAATCTATTTTGAAATTTCTTCATTTTGCTTATAATTCTGGTATGCCTGATATTCTTCATCGCTGTATGCATTCAAACGCATCAACAACTCGTCAAAATCAATTTCATCTGCATGAAACTCAGGACCATCAATACACACAAATTTGGTCTTCCCGTTTATAGTTACCCTGCATGCGCCACACATACCTGTGCCATCGACCATTATCGAGTTTAAACTTGCAAGAGTGGGAATATTGTATTTTTTTGTCAGCAAACTGGCATATTTCATCATGATGGCCGGTCCGATAGTTATAGCAAGATCCACTTTTTCACGCAAGATAATCTCCTCCATGCCATTTGTTACCAAACCTTTTTTCCCATAACTTCCGTCGTCAGTCATAATAATTACTTCATCCGAACTTGCCTGAATTTCATTCTCCAGTATAATAAGATCTTTTGAACGTCCTGCCAACACCGTTATAACCTTGTTACCAGCTTTTTTCATTGCTTCAACAATGGGCAGAAGAGGGGCAATGCCGACACCACCACCGGCGCATAAAACAGTACCAACATGAACTATATCGGTTGCCTGGCCAAGTGGGCCTGAAATATCTGATATTTCATCTCCAACATTCAGATTGGCAACTTTATGACTAGTAACGCCTACTTTCTGAATGATAAGGGTAATAGTGCCTTTGTCCGGGTCGGAAGAAGAAATTGTCAGGGGGATACGTTCACCTTTTTCCCCAATCCGTATAATTACAAAATGACCTGCTTTACGTTTAATCGCTATACGAGGAGCACTAATAACCAATCTTACAACTTTTTCGGACAAATATTCCTTCTCAATTATTTTACTCATCAGTCTAATATCTCTTGTAAATACGGGATGTTAAAAATAAAAGTTAATGAACAACAAATGTTATATTCAACGAAAATTACAAAGAATATGGTTTTGTAACCTATAAAAGTTTGAAAAAATTTGTGGAGTTTGCAGGAAAGTATTTTGCTAAGATAGATCATTCCAGGTTGGGTAGTATAACGAATTGGCGCCAATGTTTATTTTGGGTCTACAGAGTATTTGTTTCGCAATCACTATAAAAAATAATGATTTTAAAAAAAACCGCAGAGAAACACAGAGTAAAAGATTGAGTTCCACAGAGGAACATTGCATAATAGATTTACTCTGTGATATCTCTGTGAATTTTCTTTGTGAACTCTGTGGTTAATTTATCTTGAGCTTGCTTTAGAATCTTGTTTTTGTTATATTTTCGTACATTGTCAACATCAAATTTCCGGTTATGAACAAAGTTTCGGTGGTAATAATTAACTATAACTCCAGTGAATATACTATTGAATGCTTAAAGTCGATTTACAATTTTACCGCCGTAGGTTTTTCGTTTGAAATAGTAATTATCGATAACAATTCACGATATGCAGACTTTGAAAAACTTAAGGACGCTATTTCAGTATATAAATTCATAAAACTTTTGAGAAGTGATGTCAACCTGGGCTTCTCCGGTGGAAATATGCTTGGGGTGCAAAATGCAAATGCCGAATATATATATTTTCTGAATAACGATTGTGAACTGTTGAATGACAATTTGGGTATCCTTTACAATTTTATGCAGACAAATCCGGATGCGGGAGTGTGCACCGGACAAATGTTCAGAAGCGACCTGTCTTTTCATCATTCTTTCGATTATTTCCCCGGGTTAAAACTTAAGATCTTTGGATCTTCGCTTTTAAGGATATTCTCTCCCACTAATTATCCTTCCATAAAGGCGAGGTATGATGAGCCTTTACAAGTTCCTACTGTTACAGGATCTGCGATGTTTGTTGATTTCACAGCCTTTTCAAAGATAGGTGGGTTCGATACAAATTTTTTTTTATACTGTGAAGAGGAAGATATTTGTTATCGATTCAGGAAAAGCGGATATACTGCTTATTTGGTTCCAGACGCACGGTTTGTCCATCACTTTGGTAAGAGTACTCAACGTAATTTTTTATTTGAACGCGAAAATTATATTTCACTACTTTATTTATTAAGAAAGCATTATTCGTATCCGGAATATTTTCTGTTGAAGGCAATCTATTTTTTCAAAATCGTCAAAAAATTTTATCGCAGTCGGGAGTATTCCAAGCTGGCATTTTTTATCTTAAAAGGCGCCCCCATGAGTTTTTCTATGCGGTACAATCAGGAGGGGAAAAAATAGGATGTGATCTGTTGATTATAATGCTTTAACAAAAAGTAACCTGATCCTAAATATAATGAGCTTAAATAAAAAAGATACTTATTAATGCGAATTATTAGTTTATAAGGAATGAATAAATCTCAAAATGATAATGTAAACCTGAATAATTTATTTTTAATCAAAATCTGCGAAGAATCACGTAATAAATTATAAATAAACTACTTATCTTTAATTTGTTCTTTTATTGAGCTATTTTAATGAACTGTTTATTAAAAAATATTGCCTGATATTCAAAGAAGTGGATTATATTGCAAAAAAAAAGATTCGATGGAACAGGAAATAATTTTTTTTAAACCCTATAACAATTACGGGCTTGAAGGATACTATGTACCTGTACGAAATTCATTTAATAACCATATTGAGAAAGAATTTATTCCTAAAAATGCAAAAGAGATTTATGAAAACACTTTTGGGCAAAAAGTTATAACAGACGAGGAGTTTCTTGATTGGTATTCTGAAAATGCTAAAAATTTTGGATGAAATTTAGTTGGATAATTTTTATTTATCCTAATGTTGGGTGAGATATTAAAAAGATGGTTTATCAAAGTTTGAAGATAATATTTTGATTTCAAAAATATGGTTCTTAGAGAATTGTATCTGATTTGGGTTTCTCGTCAAAACATTCTAATGATTTTATAGTGTATAATTAGTTAACATTTTTTATTATGAACATTTTTGTAGCAAAGTTAAGTCCTAAAACGACAAACGAATCCCTAACTACTCTTTTTCAAGAGTATGGTGCAGTAGATACAGCTAAAGTAATTTTTGACCGCGATTCAGGGCGCTCCAAGTGTTTTGGTTTTGTTGAAATGCCCAACGAAGATGAGGGTAATAAGGCAATTACTGCACTTGATGGTACTGATTTCGAAGAAAGTACAATTGTAGTCAAATTAGCTCGTCCAAAGGAAAAAAGCAATTATCGTCCGCAAGGTGGTGGTGGCCGTCGCAATTTTAGCAGGGATAGCGATTAAAAACTCATTCAATAATAGTTGATAACCACGGAGTGCCTGTCGGCAAGGCAGGGTTTAAATTGAATAGCGCCGGGTGAAACCCGGACGGTTTATAGGAAATAATAAATAGCAACCACGGAGTGGTTGAATAAATAAATTGTCATGAATACATTTACCCAAATCTTGTATCAAATAGTTTTTGCGCCCAAAAACCGCGAACATTCAATTGTTCCAAGTCATTGCGAAGAACTATATAGATATATTGGCGGAATCCTGAAAAATAAAAAATGCCATTTATACCGTATTGGAGGAGTTTCAGATCATATTCATATTGCACCCCTTTCGGGGTGCCGCCAAATTAATATCCCCGGTCATTTAATCTTCCTCATGTTATATAGGTCAGAAATCGCTGGTAAAAGCATACTCAAAAGAATAAAAGAAGTTGGGTTCATGATAAAAACTAAAAACCTGGCAATTACAATAAAGACTCATATTGTAAACGGGTCATTACCTGAAAAATCCGGCCTATAGAAAGAATTGCTCTCCAATTCCTGTGCCCAACCCTTATATAAACCAAATCTGTGGAATGCATCCAGCACTTTATCATATTCATCGCTCACTATTGTGCGGCTCATTTCAGGATGACCCATCACTTTAGGAGTTGGATAATACTGCGACATCAAAGAAATATAAATGTTGGGTGAAATCTCTTCCGCTATATATTTTAGTACTTCAATACTTTGTTCAATCTTGCCAGGAAGTATCAGATGACGGATAATTATTCCTGATTCGGCAATTCCTTCATTATTTACTAAAAGCGTTGCGCCTTTTTGACAGTACATCTCCTTGATTGCAGCGCTTGCTGCTTCAGGATAATCCTTTACCTGAGAATATTTCATAGAAATGCATGAATCCATATACTTAAAATCAGGGAGATACACGTGTATATATTCTTCAAGCATCTGAAGTGAACTTATTTTATCATATCCATTTGTATTGTAAACAAAAACAGGGTATTTGCCAATCCGGTGCAGGGCCTTTATAATGGCAATAACCTGCATAATATTATGAGACGGGGACACAAAACCTACAATATTTTCGGATTGTTCTAAAGTTTCACAAATAGCATCTACTATCTCGTTTAAGGTAAAATATCTATTTACAACTGGAATTTTGTTTCCTGAGATTGTATGATTCTGGCAATAAATGCATTGCAGATTACAATGCGAGAAGAATATATTACAAATGCCTTTCGCACCTGAAATTACAGGCTCTTCTCCTTTATGGATACAGATGGAAGAAATATTGAAACCGGCATCGCTTTTACAAAAGCCTTTTCCACCCGAAAGCCTGTCGGCTCCGCATTCGTGGGGGCACAATCTGCAATTAGACAGGTAGTATAATTCTTCTTCTGTGTAAGTCTTCAAATCGATTCTGAAATAATTTACCGAAAATAAGCAATCAAAATGGAAAGTTTTGAAAGAGGAATGTAACTTTACAAAATACAAAATGAAAATTAATACCAGGGTAATGGAGTGTCGTGCAGGTTGTGGCGTCTGTTGTATAATTCTTTCAATTTCATCACCAATTCCCGGAATGCCGGATGGGAAACCTGCAGGTGTAAAGTGCATTCATCTGACTCCCGATTTCAAATGTGGCATCTTCAATTCTATCGATCGGCCAAAGGTATGCGGACAATTTAAAGCTGAAAAACTCTTCTGTGGCGACACTCGGGACGAGGCTCTTAAGACACTTTCCGAGCTGGAAGGATTGGACAAGATAGAGCATGACTAGCAAATCCTTTTTTAAGAAAATGTTATTTCCTTTTGTCATGAAAAATTACCGGCTTCCGAGAGCTAACCGGGAATTTTAATTTATCAACCTCTTCCTTACTGCAAAATTCGATATTCGGAGATACTCTTAACTTTGCCCGGAAATGATCTTTTATATTTTTTTCCAGACCTTCCGTGATAGAGTGGCAGCATGCTTTTATAAGGATCTCATCGGTTCCGATATCATTGGTATAAGCCTCTACTATATAAGATTCAATTTCTTTAATATCATCGAGGATATCATACAGGGAAGGTGGGTATATGGAAGTACCTTTAAATTTAATCATTTGCTTGCGTCGTCCCAATACAGGGCCCAGCCGGATTGTATTGCGTCCGCATTTACAGGGTTCATAATAAGGTTGACAGATATCACCTGTTTTAAAACGGATTAGTGGCATGCCTTCCACTCCCAGCGTGGTTATTGTCAGCTCACCGGCTTCGCCTTTTTTCACCGAATTTCCTTCTTCATCGATAAATTCAATGATAATTAATTCAGGATGGTGATGACCTCCTATTCCTTCCTGACATTCGGCAAACGTGGTCGCCATTTCCGTTGAAGCATAGGTGGAGAATAATTCAAGGTCCCATTTTTCTATGATTCTTTCAGAAAGGGTGCTTAAGCTTAAGTCCTGCTTCCTTAATGGTTCCCCAATGCAAATGGCTTTCTTTATGGATGATTTTTTAAAATCAATGTTGTTATTCTCCGCGTATTCTACAAGTTTTAAAATAAAAGAAGGAACGGCTATGAGGACGTTGGGCTTTATACGTGTAATGGTATCCCATTGCAATTCAGGAATGCCGCCACCAACCCTCACAATACCGGCACCCAGTTTCCTGGCTCCAAGAAAATAGGCTAGCCCGGCCATAAATCTCTTGTCGATCGTTGTTGTTAACTGGATAATATCGTCGGATGTAAGTCCTGAACAAACAAATGAGATTTCTTCATTGTAAGCAAGTCGGTCAAGATCACTGTCGGTCATTGCAAATGTGACCGGATCACCCAATGTACCTGAAGTAGTTATATAATCTATTATTTTGTTTTTCGGAACACAGATAAATTCCTGATTGTATTTGTCAAGGTCATCTTTTGTTGTAATTGGCAAGCGAGTCAAATCCTCCAAAGTTTTGATTTTCGCCGGATCTATTTTTTCCCTGCTAAACATTTTTTTATAAAAGGGAGAATGGATTGCAACATATTGAAATTGCTCACGCATTTTTGTTTCCTGAAATAATTTAATTTCTGAAAAGGTCTTTCTTTCGATCTCCGGGATTAAAACTTTTTGTGTGGTCATGGTTGTTTTTTTTTGTCGCAAATTTGGGACTGGTAAAGCATCTTTTTTCTTATGGCTTCATTGTTTGCCTCTTTGGTTAATCCGGTGTTATAAAATTTACCAGCTTTTAAATAATCCCTGATGCTAAAGTAAAAATCTCCAAGGTTCAGGTAAGTTTCAAAATAATCGGGATTAAGCGATTCATAAAGATTTGCAAAACTATCCGACATCGATAGCTTGTTTTTAGTATCCTTTATTATATTGGCTGACAAGGTTTTAAAATCTAAATATTTTTGATATTCAGCAGATTGAATAAAAGAATCTACCGGAATTTCCAGATTTTTCTCATCAATGTCATTTGTTATTGTCAATGAATTTTTACGCGAAAATATTTTATTCAGATCATACGCAACATAAGGGCCCATCACATTTGGAGCTGTTGAAACCC